>AMWB02015183.1_pt1 | contig 24188 bp, 26 predicted proteins | sample 200311 | NCBI WGS metagenome assembly AMWB02 (sample SAMN02737377, study PRJNA173069) | bioreactor metagenome | biome: anode biofilm in microbial fuel cells | place: USA: California | collected 2010-12-16 | reverse complement strand
ATATCTAGTGATCCACCGGGGACTTGAACCCCGAACCTGCTGATTAAGAGTCAGTTGCTCTGCCATTGAGCTAGTGGACCGTGTTTCGGGGGTTATTATACCCTAAATGATTTCCGTGTCAATTTACCCCAGTGCCTGCCCCCCCAGTGCCTGCCGCCGGCGGATGATGGCCATTTTCACCGGCTGAAGCCGCAGGATGAATAGCAGCACTACATATAAAATCGCGATCAACGCCAGGGGCTTGATCCCGCCACCCGCGGCGGTTGCTCCACTGTAGTGCAGCAGTACCAGCACATTGGCCGGGTACACCCACCAGTGGATCTTGCGCCAGATCTTCTTGACCGCTTTTTTTACCGGATTGACAGTGGTGAGTGCCAAAATGACCAGGATCAGCAAAGCGAATGCCCCCGGGATGATGAATCTCCGGAAAGACAATGCTTCGATTATCGCTGGAAAATCCATCTGATAGCTCAGTACCGTGAATACCAGCATGTGTGCAAATGCGAAGTAAAACGCATTCAAACCGAATGTCTTGCGCAAGGGAATGATGATGGACCATCCGGTCACCGTGCGCAGGGGCGTGATCGTGAGCGACGCCAGCAAAAAGAGATACGCTATCCTGCCTGTCCATAGCTGTATTGCGCGGATCGGGGATTCACCGGGCCAACCCGCCAGGTATAAGACCAGCAGTAGCAGGAACAATCCAGCAGAGATTGCACTGACGATCCGCGGGAGCCTCATGGATTTCAGGTTTTTTCTTGTCACAGGTTAGTAATCCTTGGCCAGGTCCATACCCTCGTAAAGGTAGGCAACTTCTTTTTCATATCCGTTGAATAGTTGCGTGGGACGCGTTCCAGTCTCCCCCACGCGCGTTTCATTGACCTGTGACCACCGCGGGTGATCCACATTGGGGTTGACGTTGGCATAAAAGCCGTACTCACTTGGTGCAGTTGTGTTCCAGAATGTGGCGGGTTGCTCCGCTGTGAATTCGATCGCTGAAATCGATTTGACGCTCTTGAAACCATATTTCCATGGAACGACAAGCCTCAGTGGTGCTCCGTTCTGTTTGGTCAACTCCTTGCCGTAAAGACCCCAGGCGAGCAGGGTCAGGTTGTTCTGTGCTTCATCAAGGCGTAAACCTTCCGCGTAAGGCCAGGTGAAATAATAATAGGATTTTTGACCGGGCATCTGTTCGGGATCATAAAGTGTTGTGAATTTCACATATTTGGCTTCCGGATTCACGTTGAGATCTGCGATCAGTTTTTGCAGCGGGAATCCGTACCACGGGATGACCATGGACCAGCCTTCCACGCAGCGCATGCGATAAACTCGTTCTTCACCACCGTAGGTCTTGATCAGGTCTGCTGCATCGACAGTCTGTTTTTTTTCCACCAGCCCGCTAATCTCGATTGGCCAGGGGGAAGTCTGTAATTCCTGGGCTAATTTAGCCGGCTCAAATTTATCTGTCGAAAACTCATAGAAATTCGTGAAACCGGTGATCTTCTCTAACGGAGTACTCAAACCATTCGCTGCAGGGATTTCGGGTGTGGCAGAGGGGATTGGTTCCGGCGTGGAAACCGAATCTTCTCCAATACCGCAGGCGGCAAGCGCGTACGCTGTCCCGAACATTGCAGCCAGCTGCAGAAATTTGCGCCTGGAGTAAAAGAGTTTCTCTGGCGTGATTCGATCTTTCTTTAAGTTGATAATATTCCCGTCCATTTTTCCCTCACCATAATCTGACATTAATAGTCCTATTATAAGTGACCATTCTTAGAGATACATTAGAAAGTTTGGATGAGAAAAAATCACAATCAAGTGAGAGGGAGGTTGAATGAATCGCTCGCATTGCAGGGCAGCATTAATTGTAATCACGGATGGAAGGCTGTAGTACCTGGATGGCGACGGCCACCACCAATATCACGCATGCAAAGGCAAACACTGTGAGGGCTTCGCTGGTGTTGCCCGCCAGGTAACCCGCGACCAACGCGCCGATCGGAAAGCCGCCCTGGAAGAGCAGGATGTACACGCTCATTACCCGACCGCGCAGTTCGTCAGGGATGTGGGTTTGGATGAGTGCGTTGGTGAGGTTCATTACAGACATCAGGCTCCACCCTATTACCACCAGCATCAGCAGCGAGATCGGCAGGGTACGAACAAGCGCAAAGATGATCAGGGCAACGGGCATCACCAGGCTGCCCAGGGTCCACAGTTTTCCGCGTACAATACGCGCACCAAGGTAAGCGATCATAAGTGCGCCGATCAGTGAGCCTACCCCGCGTGCTGAAAGCAGCAGGCCATTGGTGCGCACATCCCCGCCCAGTACATGGGTCGCCCACGCGGGCATCAGGTTGAGCAAACCGAATCCGAACACAGCGGAGACTGTCAACATGATCAGCAGTACCCTGATATTCTTATCTCCAAACGCGTAGCGCAGTCCCTCGGTAAGGTTGCGCTTGATCGATCGCTCTGTATTCAGTACTGGCGGTCGCGGCGCAATGCGCATCCTGGCCAGGGCGATCAAAACAGCGATGAATGATGCTCCATTGATGGTAAAACACCAGGCTGGTCCAAGCCAGGCGTAAACCAATCCCGCGACAGAGGGTCCGATGATGGTGCCCAGGTTGAACACGGAACTGTTAAGGGCGATGGCATTGGTGAGATCATCCCGGGGGACCATATCCACCACGAAGGATTGACGTGCCGGCGCATCAAAAGCATTGGCCGTGCCCAGCAGTAATGCCATGATCACAATATGCCATGCCTGGATGGCATCAGTGAACGTCAGTATCGCAAGAATGAATGCCAGAACCATCATGGAACCTTGGGTGATCATGATCAATCTTTTGCGCGAGATCCGGTCAGCGATGATGCCGGCGTATAACGAGAACAACCACACCGGGATGCCATTGGCAAACCCAACGATACCCAGCATGATGGGGGATCCTGTCAGCTCATACACCAGGTAACCCTGCGCGGTCGCTTGCATCCAAGTGCCTATTAATGAAACGATCTGCCCGCTGAACCATAGGCGGAAGTTCGGGTGTTTGAGCGAAGAAAAGGTTTGAGAGAGGTTGTAAGTCGCCATTAGTATTGGATAAGGAAAGTATAGTATATTCCGACCAGTCCGACCACAGTTTTCAATACCGATAAACCTCGCACAATAAACCTCGCCAGGTGACCTGAGGATAGACACCTGAGGATGGATAGCCGCTTGCTTTTTCCTCACCGATGTCTATAATTAACTAAAATCTAATTCATATCGACGTCATTAAGGAGGGTAGATGAACCATTCACACACAAGTACTTCTCGATTTCCAAGATCTTTATCCAGGATGCTTAACCGCAGCATTCTCATCCTTCTCGTTTTTTCCTTGTTCTTCCCGCAATTGCCCATCAGTCAGGTCAGCGCGCAGGCTGAAGATCCTGAGCAGCCAGCGGCAGACAGTGAGTTGCTGCTCGGGGAGGATTTTGTTCTTGATGAACCGGTTACCGATCTTGTAGAGAGGGTGTATGTTCCTCCCACAGCAGAGGAACTGGCGCTGACCCAGGTACAAGTGGACAGTTTTAATTGCAACACTGTCTCTGATGTTCCGACGACCGAATGCGGGGCCCTGGTCGCGTTGTACGAGAGCACCAATGGCGCGGGGTGGTCGAATAACACAAATTGGCTGTCGTCAACCATTGTTGGGAGTTGGTACGGAGTATCTGTCAAAAATCAACATGTTGAAGCAATTGGCCTTTCTTCAAACCAATTGAGCGGCTCGATCCCCTCCGATCTGGGAACCCTCAGTAATTTGCAGAACCTTGACCTTGATACTAACCTATTGACCGACTCGATCCCCCCTGAACTGGGAAACCTCAGTAATTTGAAAACCCTTTATCTTAATTCAAACCTATTGACCGACTCGATCCCCCCCGAACTGGGAAACCTCAGTAATTTGGAGAACCTTGACCTTGATACTAACCAATTGAGTGGCTCGATTCCTCCTGAACTGGGTAAACTCAGTAATTTGTACTCTCTCTCCTTAGTTAAAAACCAATTGAGCAGCTCGATCCCCACTGAACTGGGTAACCTTAGTAAGTTGTTGTCCCTCTACTTATCTGAAAACCAATTGAGCGGCTTGATCCCTTCTGAACTGGATGACCTCAGTAATTTGAAATACCTCTACTTATCTGGAAACCAATTGAGCGGCACGATTCCCCCTGGACTGGGAAACCTCAGTGATTTGCAGAACCTTCGCCTTGATTCCAACCAATTGAGCGGCTCGATTCCCCCCAAAATGGGAAACCTCAGTAATTTGTATGAACTTCACCTTTATTCCAACCAATTGAGCGGCTCGATCCCCCCCGAACTGGGAAACCTCAGTAATTTGTATTACCTCGATTTATCTGGAAACCAATTAAGCGGCTCGATCCCTTCTGAACTGGATGACCTCAGTAAGATGAATTACCTCTACTTATCTGGAAACCAATTGAGCGGCTCGATCCCCCCTGGACTGGGTAACCTCAGTAAATTGTATGAACTTCACCTTGATTCCAATCCATTGAGCGGCTCGATTCCCCTCTCATTTACAAACTTAACGAAGATGAAAGAGTTCTATTTCTTCAATACCGCTCTCTGCGAACCCGCCTCCGGCAATTATCTCGACTGGAAAGCTACAGTGACCGATTACCAGGGTACAGGAATTTCTTGTTCTGTTTCCCCAAAAGACGATGAAAAACTCTCCTCCAGTAAAGTGACCTTCGACTGGAGCGACGTACCGGGTGCCACCTCCTACAAGATCCAGCTTTCTACAAAAGAGGACTTCAGTTCCACTGTCTTCAGTGTAAAGGTCACGGAATCCACTTACCCCTATCTCACCTCCCTGTTGTTTAACAAGACTTACTACTGGCGCGTCAGGGGACTGGTCAATGATGTCTGGGGAAACTGGGTATCCTACCGGTTCTATTCCATGGATCCCCTCGCCGCGCCCGTCCTCGCCAACCCGCCGGATGCCGCCCTGCTCTACCCCAACTTCACCCTCACCTGGAACGCCGTGGTCAATGCCGCCCGGTACCAGCTCCAGCTCGCCCGCGATTCCGCTTTCACCGACCGCGTGTTCAACGGCAAGCTCTCCGATACCTTCAAGGGCTTCAACGATCTCGTTCCCGGTAAGTATTACTGGCGCGTGAAAGCCATCGAGGAAGGTGGCCTCAAGGGTCCCTGGTCCGAGGTCAGAGGGTTTACTGTGACGAAGATCATGCCGCCAGACCTCTGGACCCCCGCTGATGACGCAACCGTGGGACCCAATGTGACCCTCACCTGGGAGGCGGTGGTTGGCGCTGCGAAGTTCAAGCTCCAGGTCTCCAAAGACGCCGCCTTCACCAAGCTGATCGTCAACGAAAAGACGACTGATCCCGCCAAAGACCTGACCGGTCTGGCTGCCAGGAATTACTACTGGCGCGTCAAAGCCATCGACGCCGACGGCTTCAAGAGCCCCTGGTCACAGGTCTGGAAGTTCACCGTGAGCACAACGCCGTAAGCCGTTCCAGCAATTCGTAATCTGGTCGAAATACTTATTAATATTGTAAAAACCAGGTGACAATCTCACCTGGTTTTTGCAAATCATGATTAATGCCATATTCCCGATGGGAGCCTCGCCAAGTGACTTGACGAAAATAGTTAACATGGGTAGACTAGGTTTAATATATCGCTGGAAAGGAGGACGAAAATATTATGAGATCAGCCAACCGTGAAAACCGATTGTATCTTTGCGTGCCTCCTGTGAGGAACCGGCTTTAAATCCTGTTACTCTATCTGCCACAGGTGCACCGCATCTGTGGCTTTTTTGTTTAAACCGGATTGATAAACCTGAAACAGCTGTATAGAAAAATGAAAGAGAAGAAAAATGAATCATAAGATGATCACTGACCTGGATGACCTCGAAACAAACACAGGGCTGGGTCTTAAGGTACGCCGCAACGAAGTACGCAGAAAAGGAAAAAGACTGTTGACCCAACGCGGCTCTCAACAGATTGAAAGGACAGTGACTCCTTTCGAGGAAGCCGATTACCCTTTCACCTACCATGCCTCGCGCCATGAAAAACAATGGCTGCTGGGTTCGATCAACGAGTTTTACCAGCAGGACTGGATAGAGGATATCCTGAAAATGGTCAACGGAGGGAAGGAAGCCACGGTCTACCTATGTTCCAGGCCGGCAACTGCGCTTCAACATCTGCTGGCGGCAAAGATCTACCGACCGCGCCAATTCCGTAATTTAAAGAAAGATCACCTTTATCGTGAGGGACGCGACCAATTGGACGCTGCAGGAAAGGTCATTATTGATGACCGCTCGTTGCACGCAATGAGAAAACGCACAACTTATGGTCAGGTATTGTTGCATTCTTCGTGGATCGGGCACGAATACCGAACCATGCAGCTGCTGGCGGATGCAGGTGTGGATATGCCGCGACCGTTTGCCAGTTCAGATAACGCCATCCTGATGGATTTCGTTGGGGATGAGTTTGAATCAGCACCGACACTGCACTCGGTTACTTTAAGTAGTACCGAAGCGCGGCAACTGTTTGAACGTGTTTTATTCAATATTGAATTGATGCTGCGTTTCAACCGGGTGCACGCGGATCTGTCAGCGTACAATATTCTCTACTGGCAGGGCAGTATCAAGTTGATCGATTTTCCACAGGCAATCAACCCGGACGAGAATCACAATGCGTACCGCATCTTTACCCGGGATGTGGAGCGAATCTGTGAGTACTTCACCACTCAGGGTGTAAAGACCGATCCGGCAAAATTGGCTTCCTCGATGTGGAAGTCCAGGGGAAGGTTGACCGTCCCGGATTTGGATCCGTTGTTCCTTGATCCGGAAAAGGAGGAAGACAGGTGGGCATGGAACAGGCCAAAGTAAGACAATAGAATCGATAGACTACACAATTTTCTAATCGGAACAGGCGCAAGTTTCTCTACCCGATGCTTTTTCGAATGCTTCGCGCCCTTCACCGAACGAGAACCAGGCGATACCGATCGCGCCAAGAGTGTCGATGAAGGCGAGACCGGTTAATGTGTAGATCAGGCTGGACCCCAAAAGCACCAATGACATGTAAATGCAAGCCTTGGTGCAGTTGGCATCCGCAATGATCGGGTCAGAATTGAGTTTGCGGCCAACCCGGAGTTTTGCCCTGTAAAGAAAGACCATCACGCTAAGAGATATGAGAGAAATGATCAACCCGCTGACCGCGGTTTCGGGCTTGGCATTGTTCATCAGGTTCAACAACGCGGTCAAAACGAGACCCGCAGTGAGGAGGTAAAAGCTGACCCCCGTGACCTTAAGCGCTGTCACCTCAAATTTGGATCGGGGTGAATCCGATTCCCTGGCAATACGCAGGATCATCGTGGAAATCCCAACCGCGGAGATCACTTCGATGAAACTGTCCAGGCCAAAACCAAATAACGCCAGTGTGCCATCCTGTTGGCCAAGAATTGTGGAAAAGACCCCTTCCACCAGGTTGGCAAGAATGGTGAAGAGGCTCAATAAAAAGGCGATCTGGTAATCCCGTTCAAGTTTTTTCAGCAATCCTGATCTCTCCATGTTTAATTAGACAATTATTCTCCTAATTATAATCCGATAACTCACCGGGTTTCAATTAACCGTATAATTACCTAATCTAAGAATCAAATGATGTTGCGGTATATGATCAATTTAAAATTAAGTAAATTGATGAACTGGAAACCAGCCCAAATAATATTCAGTTGGGGTTTGGAACATGCAGCCTTTGCCTTGCCGGTAAAACCATTGCACCAGACCGCGCACTGGATGGTGTTCAATCATCCGAATCCAGCCTATCCTGTACATATTAGCCTTGTTCCCAAAAAACCGGTGATCGATTGGTTGTCGGTAGAGCCAGACCACACGGATATGGCAGTGATGCAGGAATTTATCGAACTGACTCAGTCCATGATCCGGGAGTATCAATTGACCAATACGGGTTACCGCCTTATCATGAATGGCGGTAATTACCAGACCTTTCCGCACCTGCATGTTCATTTGGTGTCGGGGGATGCATTCCCAGCTCAGGAAAAAAATATTGGAGAGAACGATGACTGATTTCATTGATGTGATTCTGAAGCGCCGCAGCATCCGCCGTTTTACAGATCAGCCGGTGGAGCCGGAAAAACTGACCCTGTTGTTGGAAGCGGCCATGGCAGGACCCAGTGCGATGAATGCGCAGCCCTGGGAATTCGTAGTCATCACAGAAAAAGAAGTGATGGACAAATTCCGCCGCGGAATCATGTTTGGAAAGATGAACGCTACAGCGGCAATTTGCGTATTGGGCAGTACCCGAATGCAGAAAGGCAAGGTGGGGGAGAAATTCTGGGTGCAGGATTGCAGCGCTGCGACTGAAAATATCCTGCTGGCTGCAACTGCGCTCGGGCTGGGCTCGGTGTGGGTGGGTATCCACCCGGTCAACATGTACAAACGCCAGGTCAGTGACATCTTGAATTTACCGGATGGCGTGACCCCGCTTAACCTGATCTACCTTGGTTACCCGGCTGAAGAAAAAGCACCCCGTACCCAATACGAGGCATCACGGGTGCATTGGGGTCCTTTCCTGGAGTCAGAGCGGGCAAAGTCAAAAACAGACCCGCTGACAAAGATTTTTGTAAGCGATGAAGGTACAGATGAGCATTCAGATTAGTGAGATGACCGCGGAGGATTACGAGGAAGCGCTGGCATTGTGGAAGCGCTGCCCGGGGATGGGGTTAAGCGACGCGGACGAAAAAGTACCGCTGACCCGCTTCCTGGAACGCAATCCCGGTTTGAGCACCATTGCCCGGGATGGCGCGCTGCTCGTTGGCACCTGCTTGTGCGGAAGCGACGGGCGGCGGGGTTACCTGTATCACCTCGCGGTCGATCCGGATTACCGCCGCCGCGGTATTGGCAGGGATCTGGTTGCAAGTGTTTTTGTCAAATTGCGTGATCTGGACATACACAAATGTCACATCATGGTCTACGGGACGAACGAGGTCGGGCTGGCTTTCTGGCAGCAGGATGGCTGGGTGACCCGGCCTGAAATTGTGTTGATGTCAAAAAATGTTAATATGCGTGATCGCTCAGGAGGATGTTGACATGTGGAAGAACATCCTGCGAGTCTGCATCAGTATGTTAATCGGTGCGCTGTTCATAAGCGCATGTGGTCAATCCCTTCCCACTACCAGTGAGAATGGAACGATTTCCGCGACGGACTATGCATCCCCGGACTGGCAGAAGATCCCCTCCACGCTCCCGGATTCGGTCAAAGGTTATGAGCTCTATTCCTGGCAGGCGGGTGAGGAATGGGTATTCACCCTCATTGCCGGTACCAATCGTAGTAAATCTTTTGCAGAGATCACCTCAACTGAAAACATCCTGGAGGAGGGATTTATCAAGATCTCGGTCACGAATCTGGAAGACCTCAAGACATTGTTGGGTCGTTTGCCCCCCGGCACGGAAATCTTCTGGAGCGGGATCGACCTTACCGGTCAGGTTGAGGAAGGTACTCTGTATTTCTCCTATCCCCCGCAAGAGACGTTGAACGAGATCGTCAATTGGTCTGGTGAGCTGGACATTCAGCTGCACACATTACAAAATCCTTGATCAAGGAAGTTGGTTTATGATTTCTACTGATATTCCCCTGGTTGAATTACACCGCCATCTGGATGGCAGCATTCGCCTTTCGACGATCCTTGAGCTAGGGCTGCTGCACAATCTGCCTCTGCCCGCGAAAACTCTGGAGGGTCTACGCCCTTATGTTCAGGTTTCCACCCCTCAACCGGGGGTGATGAAGTTCATCGAAAAGTTCGAATGGATGACCGGTGTGCTGGTGGATTATGCAGCGTGCAGGCGTGTGGCGTATGAAAACGTGGAGGACGCGTTCAACGAAGGCATCGATTACATCGAATTGCGCTACAGTCCCTGGTTCATGGCTGAGGCGCACCACCTGCAACCTGAAGGAGTGGTGGAGGCAGTTATCGATGGCATTCGGGCGGGGGAGCGGGATTTCGATATCAAGGTCAACCAGTTGGGCATTCTTTCCCGCCATTACGGACCCGACATCGCCATGTATGAATTGAATGCCCAGTTACGCTTCGCTGACCAGTTCGCCGGGCTGGATCTGGCCGGCGATGAAGCGCACTTCCCGGGCGAATGGTACACGGCACATTTTAAAAAGGCGCGCGATGCCGGCTGGCATATCACCGTGCACGCCGGAGAAGCTGCCGGACCGCAGTCGATATGGCAGGCTGTCACTGAACTGGGTGCGGAGCGCATTGGTCATGCCGTGCATGCGCCTGAAGATGCCAGGCTGATGGATTTTCTGTGTGACAAGGGGATCGGCATCGAGTGCAACCTGACCAGCAATGTGCAAACCAGCACGGTGTCCGATTATCCCTCCCACCCCATGCGTCTCTTCATTGATAAGGGCATATTGGCTTCGATCAATACCGATGATCCGGGCATCAGCGCGATCGATCTGCATTATGAATACGAGGTGGCAGCACCTAAAGCCGGGTTGACCCCCGCAATGATCCGCCAGGCGCAGGAAAACGCGCTCACCACCGCATTTCTGACCGACGCTGAAAAGCAAGCTTTGCGGGCGAAAAAGGTTGGCAGTAACCATGGCTTGGCGCATGCCGGTTAATGCTATAATTCACATCACAAAGGCAGCGAATTACCAATTATGAGATTTTTAATCACAGGGGCAGCCGGCTTTTTAGGTTCTGCACTGGCCAACCGCCTGGCGGCGGGAGGTGATGTTGTCGTTGGTGTGGATGATCTTTCCACCGGCGACCAAAAAGTGCTTGACCCGGCTGTGCAATTCTCGCGGGGTGATGTAAACGACCGTCCAAAGTTGTGGTCGATGCTACAGGGGGTCGATTGCGTTTATCACCTGGCTGCCAAGGTGAGCGTACCGGAGTCTGTACTTTATCCGCGGGAATACAACCATGTTAATGTAGGGGGAACCGTCACGCTAATGGAAGCCATGCGGGATGTGGGCGTTCGCCGCGTCGTATTCATCTCATCCGGCACGGTGTACGGCAACCAGCCGGTGCAACCGGTGGTCGAGGGTGTCATACCCAATCCACGTGTGCCGTACGCTGTCTCCAAAATTGCTGCCGAGTATTACGTAAAATCCATCGGAAGCCTGTGGGGGATTGAAACGGTTTGTTTACGGGTTTTTAACGCCTACGGCCCCGGTCAGCATATCCCGCCGGTGCACACACCGGTCATCCCCAGTTTCCTGCGGCAGGCCTGGGAGAATGGCACCATCGTCGTGCACGGCGACGGCAACCAGACGCGGGATTATGTTTTTGTAGATGACGTGGTAGCGGCTATGGTATCAGCCGCAACTGCCCCTGATGTGAACAACCTGACCATCAACGTGGGCAGTGGAACCGAAACCAGCATCCGGGAACTGGCTCGCCTGGCCATAGAGGTAACAGGTGGACATCCGGAAGTGGTCTACAATCCGCGCAATGAAGGCGGGCTCAGTCGTTTGTGCGCAGATATTCACCTGGCGCAGGAGCGGCTTGGTTATGAGCCGCGGGTATCCCTGGTGGATGGACTGGCCAGGACGTTGCACCGCGATATTTCTCCCGCCAAAATATTTAATGGCAATTAGAGACAACTTGACCGGCACCCAACAGGGTGCTTTTTTTTATTCAGAATCAGCGTTGATTGCGGATCACGCAGGAGTGCCGTTTGGGTATAATACCCTTATGACTTGTCTGGATGAGGATTTCTTCCTGCGGGAGGTAACCGATGTTGCGCGCGATCTGCTGGGTAAACGCCTTGTGCGCTGCGTTGATGGTCAGCGGGTTTCCGGCATCATCACCGAGACGGAAGCCTACCGCGGGGAGGAGGATCTGGCCTGTCACGCGCGCAGCGGCAGGACCAATCGCAACGCAGTGATGTACGGAATGGCAGGCAGGGCTTACATTTATTTTACTTACGGCATGCATTGGTGCTTGAACGCTGTTTGCGGACCAGGCGGGTTTCCCGCGGCGGTGCTGCTGCGCGCGATCCATCCGGAAGAAGGTTTGGAATTCATTGCAGCGCGGCGGGAAGGTGTAAAACCAGCCGACTGGTGCAGAGGTCCGGCGCGCTTGTGCAAGGCACTTGCGATCGATGGCAGGTTGAACGGTGTCATGTTGTGCGAGCAGGATAGTCCGGTATTTATCGAGGAAGGTTTTAATTTGGATGATGTTTCGGTGACCACTTCGCCCAGAATTGGCATTCATTATGCTCCAGAACCGTGGCGGTCAAAGCCCTGGCGATACACTGCTGATTTAACGTGGGGGCATGCTTGATTAATAACGGGCTCGCGTTTTACCGCGCCATGTACCGCATCCGCCGCTTTGAAGAGACCGTGCTTGAGGAATTCAAACGCGGCGTGTTCGCCGGTACCACGCATACTTCACTCGGGCAGGAAGCCAACGCCGTGGGGGTGATCTCCGCGCTGCAACCGCAGGATATCATTGTCACCAATCACCGCTGTCACGGGCATTTCCTGGCTTACGGGGGCGATATGCGCGCGCTCTTCGCTGAAATGATGGGCCGGGTGAGTGGGGTGTGCGGGGGACGCGGAGGGTCGCAGCACATTCACTGGCGCAACCTCTATTCGAACGGCGTGCAGGGGGGCATTGTTCCCATCGCTACCGGAATGGCTTTCGCTGAAAAACAAAACAAAACCGGTGCGATCGTCGCGGTTTTCATTGGTGACGGCACCTTCGGAGAAGGCATTACATATGAAGCATTCAACATGGCACGGCTCTGGTCGCTGCCCTTGTTGATCGTTGTGGAACACAATCACATCGCACAGACCACCCCGACCGCTATGGTGCAGGTGGGCCAGCTGGCAGAGCGCATCCGCGCCTTTGAGATCCCGGTCAACGAACTGGACAGCAGTGATGTAGATGAAATACACCAAGCCGCCTTGAAGGCGGTAGTGACTGTGCGTCAGGAACAACTTCCGTCTGCACTGTTGCTGCACACCGTGCGCTTCGGTCCCCACTCCAAGGGGGATGATACGCGGGATGAAGACGAATTACGCGCGCTGCAGGAAGTACGTGATCCGTTGAAGATACTTGGCCAAAGGCTTTCACCTGCAGCGTTCACAACGATTCAGGGAGAAGTCGACCAGGAGGTCAGCCGTGCGTTTGCGCAAGCATTGGCTGATCCGCCAGCAGTACTGGAGGGTGGGCAGAATGGATAAGACCGTGCTGACTTCCCTCAATAAAGGCTTGTTATCCGCCTTGCACCAGGACGAACGTGTTTACCTGCTGGGGGAGGATATTCTTGATCCTTACGGTGGTGCGTTCAAGGTGACCCGCGGTTGTTCCACTGCGTTCCCTGAACGGGTGTTCACCACGCCGATCTCTGAAGCCGGGCTGGCCGGGTTGAGCGCCGGAATGGCATTAAGAGGGCTACGGCCGGTGTTGGAGATTATGTTTGGCGATTTTACAACACTGGTCACCGATCAGATGGTCAATCACATCAGCAAGTTTCGCTGGATGTACAACAACACGGTCAACCTGCCGTTGGTGATCCGTGCTCCCATGGGCGGGCGGCGCGGCTATGGACCCACGCATTCCCAGACGCTGGAGAAACTGTTCATGGGGGTGCCCGGCTTGACCCTGATGGCACCGGTCAACCTGGTGGATGACAAACTGCACCAGGCTCCGGGGGATTTGCTACAAGGGATCATTCTTCGGACGGATGATCCGGTTATGTTCATCGAAAACAAACTGCAATACCTGCTGCCGGTCTATTCGCCGGAAGATCTGCCGGATTTGGAAATCAGCCTGACTCTGGAAGGCAGTACGGGTGAGATCGATTTTCTGACGTACACGCTCCGTGTGAAAGGGGCTCCTCCGCCGCAGGTTACGCTCACCGCTTACGGGTACATGGCTGAGCTGGCACGCCAAGCGCAGCTCAAGCTGGCTTATGAGGAAGAGATCTTTACCGAACTGGTTATCCCAACCCGCCTTGTTCCGTTCGAAACAGGTGTTGTCAGCCGCTCGGTTGATCTTACCAGCCGCCTGGTAACGGTGGAAGAAGGCAGCCTGACGCTGGGATGGGGAACTGAGGTGATCGCCCGTGTGCAGGAAAGCCTGCCCGGGCGCGGACTGACTGTGCGGCGCGTTGCTGCGCGCGATCTGCCGGTGCCGGCTGCGCCAACGCTGGAAATGCAGGTTCTACCCCAGGTGGAGGATATTCTGCTGGGAGTGAGAAAGGTGCTGGAAAATGACCGATAAATCCTTAGCCGTGCTGGTACCCCTGATCAATCCAAACGAACCGGAGTCTCTGTTGGTGGAACTCCCCATTAGAGAAGGGGAAAAGGTGAGCAAAGGTCAGGTACTGGCCTGCTTTGAAACGACCAAATCCACTTTCGAGCTGACCGCCGAGCAGGATGGTTTTGTGCGCGGATTACGTTTCAAGGCGGGTGATACGATCAAGGCTGGCGAACGGTTGTGTTATCTGACGATCAGCGCAGATCAAATCATGCCAGTGGAGAATGACGACGTCAGCGAAGAGAAAATTGAGCACGCCGTTGAATTACCGACGGACCTGCGTATCACCCGGCCTGCGCTGACCCTGGCGCGCCAGCATCAGTTGGACCTTAATTCCTTGCCCAAAGGCAGGTTGGTCACCGAAAAAATGATCGCTGAATTGCTTACACCTATCTCGGAAGAGGATGGCCCGGCAGCGCTGATCATCTACGGTGGAGGCGGGCATGCCAAGTCGTTGATTGACCTGATCCGGGCAGCAGGCAAATATACGATTGCCGGGATCCTGGATGATGGAATTCCTGCCGGAACACGCATATTGGGGGAAAACGTGATGGGAGGTGGGGAGCTTCTGCCCATGCTGCGCCGCAAAGGGATCTACCAGGCGGTCAACGCAGTCGGCGGTATTGGCAGCATCACGCCGCGCCTGGCTGTGTACAGCAGGCTGGCCGATGCCGGGTTTACCTGTGTCACAGTGATCCATCCGCGCGCGTTCATCGAACCTACCGCGATCGTCGACGAGGGCTGCCAAATATTCTTCAATGCCTATATCGGCAGCGACGTGCATGTGGGATTCGGCACGATCGTTAATACTGGCGCGATCGTCTCGCATGATTGCGTGCTGGGAGAATACGCGAACGTCTCGCCGGGGGCAATCCTGGCTGGTGCGGTACAGGCGGGGGATCGCGCGTTGATTGGAATGGGTGCCACTGTCAACCTGGGTGTGCGCATAGGCGACGGTGCGCGTGTGGGTAACAGCGCGGTAGTCAAGAAGGATGTACCAGAGAACGGCATCGTACGTGCGGGTGCGATCTGGCCGCCGGATTGACTGCGAAAACCTGGAGGAATGCTGCACCAGGGCGGGTGTGGTGGATGGTAAAATAAACGCACAGCGATGCTGCTGATATTTAGATCATTATCACCGCTTCGTAGCCACGGGGCGGGATTCGTTAACCCGTGGAGGTAGACCATGTTCAAAAGAACAACCCCTGAAGTACAAAAACAACCTGAACCGGTCGAGCGCGTCACCTCGGTACTGGGCCCTGGCATAAACTGGTCCGGCAATCTTGGCGGCCGGGGTGGTATCCGTATTGAAGGGACCTTTGAAGGGGACATCCGCATCCGCGGACTGGTGGTGATCGGCGAAACCGGCCGGGTCACCTGCCAGCACCTGCGCGCCAACAGCGTCATCGTGGCGGGCGCGCTGCGCGGAAACGTGACAGCGGAAAAACTGGAGATCCGTTCGACCGGGCGTGTGTGGGGGGATGTGGTGACCATCGCATTTGCCACCGAGGAAGGCGCATTTTTGCGCGGTCAGGTGCGCATGGAGGAGCAGGTGGAACTTGAGTTGGAGGAACCGGCAGCTGTGCAGAATGAACCGGCTCCTGAGCTCAAGGACGAGCAAAAACCGCTGAAAGGCAGGCAGGTGGCAGGCGAATGAATCCTATCGATACGAAATACTGGCTGGGATACCTGAGCGAATGGCTGGGTGTGATCGCCGTTGTAATGATCGCGGGGACGAGCCCACTGTTTAAAAAGATCCGCCGCATCGAGTTCCGTTTTCCGCGCCGCGAGACAACTTTCGCGCTCATTCTTTTTGCGCTGATCTTTTTCTTTGCATTCCAATTCTTTTCCAACCGTATATTTGATTTCCTGCTCAACTTTGCCGGGGAATTACAGGGCGGAGAGGTCGCACAGCGCATGTTGATCGCGGTTGTTTCACTCCTTCCACTGCTCATCCTGCTCATTGTGCGCGGTCAGCCGCCCAAGAGCATCGGCTGGAGCAAAGACAACACGCGCACCAGCCTCACAATGGGTGTGTTACTGGTTCTCCTGGTCGTCTTCCTGCGTGGCAAGTTCCTTACTATCCTGCAGGGTGTGTCTACAGAACAGGGCAGCCTGCTGTTTGTGATACTGGTCTGGTGTGTGGTGGAGGAGACGATCTTCCGCGGTTACATACAGTTGCGCCTGATGTCCTTCCTGGGACAAACCTGGGGCTGGCTTGCTACGACTTTGCTGTACGTTCTATGGCAACTGCCCGGCAATCCCGTTTTCACATCGTTCGCCACTGAATGGCCTCAACTGGTCATCGCGCTGGTACAGGGTCTATTGCTCGGATGGATCATGCGCAAGACCTACCACGTGGCTGCGCCTGCTTTGCTGAGGGCGGCTGCCACATGGCTTATGTTGATCTGAACAACCCCTTTATGGGACGCTAACCATGCATATTTCCCGTCTTTTCAGTCAAACCTTGCGGGAGACACCCTCTGAAGCCGAGGTGGTCAGCCATCAGTTGTTGGTCCGCGCTGGTTTTATCCGTCAGTTGGGCGCCGGTATTTTTAGCTACCTGCCGCTGGCTTATCGTGTCATTAATAAGATCATGACGATCATGCGCGAAGAGATGAACGCGCTTGACGGACAGGAGATCTTGATGCCTGTCGTGCAACCAGCGGACATCTGGAAGGAAACAGGGCGCTTTTACCAGATCGGCAGCGAAATGGGGCGGTTTACAGACAAGAACGGCCATGATATGGTGCTGGCAATGACGCATGAGGAAGTGGTTGCCGACCTTGTGCGCGGTACGATCCGCTCTTACCGCCAGTTACCGGCTTTGATCTATCACCTGCAGACCAAGTGGCGTGATGACCCGCGTCCGCGCGCCGGGTTGATCCGTGTGCGCGAATTCATCATGCTGGATTCCTACAGTCTCGATGCGGACTGGGCTGGCCTTGACCGGCAGTACAGTGCGCATTATGAAGCGTATTTCCGCATCTTCAAACGCTGCGGGTTGAGCACAGTGGCGGTGCGCTCTGATACGGGCATGATGGGCGGCAAGGAAGCTCATGAATATATGTACCTGACACCCATTGGTGAGGACAGCCTGTTGTTCTGTGATGCCTGCGGCTATTCTGCCAACCGCCAGGTTGCTTCTATGCATAAACCACTGCCAGAGCAGGAGGATTCTTTACCATTGGAGATGGTGGCTACCCCTGGCGCTTCCTCCATTGAAGAACTGGCGGCTTTTCTTGACGTGCCCACAGCAAAAACAGCCAAGGCGGTCTTCTTCATGGGTCATTTTTCTGCTGAGAACGGCGGACATGAAGCATTGATCTTTGCTGTGGTGCGGGGAGACATGGAAGTGAATGAGACCAAGGTCGCCAACCTGATGAAGGCTGGAGATCTGCGTCCTGCCACCGATGAGGAGATCCGCGCAAGCGGTGCAGTACCCGGTTACGCCTCTCCTGTCAGTCTTAAAGGGGTTAAGGTGGTTGTGGATGATCTGGTTCCACGATCACCCAATATGGTAGCCGGTGCCAACCTGGCAGGCTACCACTTGCGCAACGTAAATTACGGTCGCGATTTTTCGGCTGACCTTGTCGCTGATATATCAGCGGTACGGGATGGCGATGGGTGCCCGCAGTGTGGTGCGCCCCTGCGGCTGGCGCGCGGGGTGGAGGTGGGCAACATCTTCAAACTCGGAACGCGCTATTCAGATGCACTGCATTGCAATTTCCTGGATGAGAATGGCGACAACCAGCCGGTGATCATGGGCTCCTATGGCATAGGCGTAGGGCGCCTGCTTGCCTGCGTGGCGGAGGAGCACAACGATGATCGCGGGCTGGTGTGGCCGGCTGCAATAGCTCCCTACCCAGTGCACATGGTGGTGCTGCCCGGCCGTGAAATGGATACTGGCGTCATTGCCGCGAGCGTGGAGGCTGCGCTGACGGCAGCGGGTCTCGAACCGCTGGTGGATGACCGCGAGGAATCCGCCGGGGTCAAATTCAATGATGCAGACCTGATCGGATTGCCGGTGCGCCTCACCATCAGTGAACGCGCTTTCAATCAGGGTGGTGTGGAGATGAAGCTGCGTGCCTCTGCTGAGTCGCGTGTGATACCGCTTGATCAGGTTGTGACGGCAGTGCGCAGTACGATCGATCTCCTATCACAGGTTTAGACCACAGCTTTCTACATTAATAGAAGAGAGTACAATATTACTCATGAAAAAACCTGAACCTTTAGTTCCCATGTCCCTGCCTGATCTAACCGCGGCTGAACGCGAAGCGGTACTTTCCGTGTTGAATACCCCCAACCTGAGCATGGGTCCTCAGATCACCGAATTTGAACGGGAATTTGCCCGCTACACCGGTGCTCACGATGCGATCGGGGTTAACTCCGGTACAGCGGGTTTGCACCTGTGCGTACGCGCCGCGGATATTCGCCCGGGTGACCTGGTGCTGACTACCCCGTTTTCATTTGTTTCTTCCACCAACGTGATCCTGTTTGAAAAAGCCATCCCGGTGTTCGTGGATGTGGATTCGCGAACCGGTAACATGGATACAGCGCAGGCTGCCAGAGCTGTGAGAGACCTGGCGGAAGGTGGGAATGCTGCTCATCGATGGTTGCCGCGCAAAGGGGCTGAGAGCGCGGGAAAATTAAAAGCCATCCTGGCGATCGATGTATTCGGGCAGCCGGCTGATTACGATCAAATTCGTCCATTGGCTGAACATAATCATCTCAAACTGATCGAGGATAGTTGTGAATCACTCGGCGCGGAATATCGTTCTCAACGTGTCGGTATGCAGGGAGATTACGGCGTATTTGCTTTTTACCCCAATAAGCAGATCACCACTGGCGAGGGGGGGATGATCGTGACCGATGACCGTGAAGCCGCGCAGTTGATGCGCGCGCTGCGCAACCAGGGACGAGCCCCAGGTGATACCTGGCTGCAGCACACCTATCTGGGTTACAACTACCGCCTGGATGAGATGAGCGCGGCGCTTGGACTGACGCAGCTCAGGCGCATCGAGGAACTGCTCGATAAGCGTCAACAGGTGGCGGATTGGTATACAGCGCGCCTGTCACGCATCGATGGTGTGCAGGCTCCGGTGGTGGTCCCCGAAACAACGCGGGCTTCGTGGTTCGTGTATGTGATTCGTCTTGCCTCCAGGCTGGACCGTGATGCCATCGCAGCCCGGCTGGATGAACGGCGCATACCCGTGCGGCCATATTTTCTGCCAATCCATTTACAGCCTTATATGGTGGAGATGTTCGGTTACCAGGCGGGTGATTTTCCAGTCACCGAAGACCTGGGCAGGCGCGGACTGGCGCTGCCCTTCTCGGGGATGATGACTGAAGAACAGGTTGACCTGGTGTGCCGTACCCTGGCTGACTGCATTCACGGTTGAGAACGAAACAGGCATGACAGAGAAGCAGGTGTTCTACCCTCCACGCAAAACCGGGATTATGGTGCATGTGTTGATACTGGTTGCCCTCGTGGCGGGGATCACGACCCTGATGATCCTGGCATTTTCTCAGCCGGTGGGCTGGTCACTCATACTGTACCTGCTCGCTGCCATTGCCCTCGTCGCGATGTTACCCATTATCGCTTACCGCGGTTATGCCCTGCTGCATGCCGCGTATACTCTGGAACGTGACGGCCTGCGTGTGCGCTGGGGACTGCGCTCTGAGGACCTGCCGATGACAGAAGTGATCTGGGTCAGGCAGGCGGTTGACCTGGTGCAGCCGTTGAAATTGCCGCGTTTTTCCATGCCCGGTGCCTTGCTGGGTGGGTCACACCACGAAGAATTAGGCCGGGTGGAGTTCATTGCCAGCAGCGCATCCCACCTGGTGATCGTATCGGCGATCAACAAAACACTGATCCTCTCGCCGCAGGATCCGGAGGATTTCACACGCCGTTTCCAGCGCGTGATCGAAATGGGCAGCCTTTCGCCCATCGGAGCGCACACGGCAGTTCCGACTGCTTTCTTTAACCAGGTCTTCAAGGACAGACTGGCGCGAGCCTTGATCCCGATCAGTGCCGGGCTTGCGCTCCTGCTGCTGGTGGGGACCAGTGTTTTGATCCCCTTCAAGCAGACGGTATCCCTCGGCTACGACAGTTCCGGCGTACCGCTGGAGCCAGTCCAATCCAACCGGCTGCTGCTATTGCCCATTATCGGGGTGGTGTTCAACTTTTTTGATCTGATCACCGGTTTTTTTGCGTACCGGCGGATCGAAACCCGTGTGATCGCTTATTTACTGTGGGCTGCCGGGGTGCTCACCTCAGTGCTGTTATTTATTGCAGTCCTGCTTCTTTTCACGGTATAGCGGCAGCCGTTTATGTTCAACCCTCTGCAAATCATACTGGGTGTGCTGCTGGCAGCGCTGGTGGCGTATGCGGCGTACCGGGTGAGATCGCTCAACCGCAGCGGCGCGCTGGCAGCCTTTTTACTGGGCGTGGTGGTATTCGGGTTTGGCGGCCTGCCCTGGGCGGTGGTGCTGCTGACCTTTTTCATTACCTCCAGCGGCCTGTCCCGTTTATTGAAACACAGGAAGAAAGAATTTGAACTGAACTTTGCCAAGGGGGCACGGCGTGATGCGGGGCAGGTGGCGGCCAATGGAGGAATGGCCGGGCTGGCAGCGCTGGCTTCAATATTCTGGCCCCAATCGGTATTGCCCTGGGTGCTGTTCAGCGCCGCTTTCGCGGCTGCCAACGCCGACACTTGGGCGACCGAACTGGGCGTGTTGAGCCGCAGATGGCCGCGCAGTATTCGAACCTGGCAGCGCGTTTCGCCGGGTACTTCAGGCGGGGTAAGCCTGGCAGGATCGCTGGCTGCTGCCGGCGGTGCTTTATTGGTCGCCCTGGCAGCGCTGCTTTTTTGGCCGTTTACGGATACGTTACTGACTGATCGGCTTTTGTTGGGGCTGATCATCGCCGGCGCGGGTTTCACCGGTGGCCTGGTGGATTCGCTGCTAGGCGCGACCATCCAGGCGATCTACTGGTGCCCGCAATGCCGGAAGGAAACTGAAAGGACACCGCTGCATACTTGCCAGACACAGACCACGCTATTACGAGGGTGGAAATGGATGAACAACGATGTGGTGAATTCATTATGCACCGCCAGCGGAGCACTGATTGCCTGGTTATTAACAATTCTGGTATACTGAGAGCAAATCACCAATCGTAGTGTTTCCATGGGGAATCACTTTACAATTCTGCAATACTTCATTCCAAACTGGCAGTACGTCCCATAATTATCTTGGCGGAAGTCTCTAAGCAAGACATCGTCATGTATTCATATCCATTCATCCGGTAAGGGTCGGGAAGAGATGATCAATGTGTTAAAGCAGAAAGGTAAAAGGACTATTGGCCAGGGGCTGGTGGAACTGGCTCTTACCCTGCCCATTTTCCTGTTGGTCGTCTACGGTATCTTCGAAGTGGGTCGGCTGATCTTCATGTACAGCGCGGTGCTCAACGCCAGCCGCGACGCGGCGCGTTACGCGGGGGCCAGCGGTAAAAATGCCAGCGGTGTTGAATATTATCGGGATTGCAATGGCATAAAAGCCCACGCGGATAAGGTAAGTTCCTTTGTGGACCTGAGCGCAGCCAATGCGGTGGTAATTCAATATGATCATGGTCCGATAAATCCTGCATATGAGCTACCTGATATTCCTATCTTTGCTGCTTGCCCGTTGGGATCTGGTACTCCAATTGTTACTGGAGATAGGTTTCGTGTAACCGTTAATGCAACTTTCAATCCGATCGTCCCGTTGGTTGGTTTTACGGAAATCCCCATCACTGCTACAACACCCCGGAGTATTTTGACTGAAGTGGATATCTGGAATCCGTAGTCAGCATGACAGCTTAGAGAGAGGTATTTCTGTTCCAGCCAGACAATGAGCAACCTGATATTGATAAAGGTAAAAAGTTTATGGAATATAAGCACACGATAGAAAACCAGAATGAAACAGAAAAAGGTCAAAGCCTGGTGGAGTTGGCGATATTTTTGACAATTCTGTTGTGGCTGGTTTCGGGTATCTTTGATGTTGGCAGAGCGTTCTTTATGCAATTTGCTCCGCAGGACGCCGCTGAAGAAGGCATCATTTACGGAATTGCGTATCCGAATGAGTGTGATCTAATCAAAACCAGGGTTTGGAACAGTCTGGAGGAAAACAGCAGCATATCCTCAGATCGTTTAGGAAATCCCGTTAACGCTACAATAGAAGATGCAGTTTGTGTTCCGACACTAGATCTTAATTATGGTGACAAGATGGTAATTGAAGTGAGTGCTCCATTTACCTTGACCATGCCGTTCCTTGCGGGCAATACCATTCTCTAACAGGTACGGCAAATGGCAATATCCTGCGCCCAGTTCCTAAGCCAGAATAAGAGGTGAGAATATGAAAATAAGATCCAATGAGAAAGGCCAGATCATAGTTATCCTCGCGCTCGGCATGGTGGCGATCCTTGCCATTACAGCACTGGCAGTGGATGGCAGCCTGCTCTACAACCAGCGCCGGAATGACCAGAACACAGCGGATTCCGCGGCTTTAGCTGGAGCTGGTAAAGCAGCTGAAAAATAAAAGGATTATCTGCCCTCTGATTTTTCATGCGGACCTGGTTCAACTTCACTTGCCAGGCAGGCATCGGATCTGGCGGTGGCCGAGGCAGTGAAATCCGCTCTGGATGATGGTGTTCTGCTTGACCCATATGATCTCTCAAATGAAAATGGTGTAACGGTTCGTTGTGAAACGGACAGTGAAGGAATGCAGTTTTTAGATATACACGTGATGGTAACCTCGGAACCGGAAACAACCTTCGGCCGTGTTATCTCGGTTAATACGCTTCGCACGACAACAGAGGCGATCGCAAGAGTATATCCAAACCAGCCTTTCGCGTATGGCAATGCCCTGGTATCCTTGGCTGATACTTGTGGAAAAAACGTAGGGGGTGTTTGGTTCAACGGTAATTCCACTTCCTTCATTAACAAGGGCGGAATTTTTTCTAATTCCTGTATCGATGCCGGAGGTAGTTCGACAGTGGATGTAGTTGAAGGCTCCATCAATGCCTTTCTACCAACAGGTTGTAGCGGATACAGCCCGGCACACACTGTTACTCCCATAGTTCCGTGTGAAAAAGCCGATGCGAAATTACCGCGCGGGATGATCCCACCACCAGTGTGCCCCGATAGATCCACCCCCGGTATTGTTCATACGATAGGGAGTTATTCAGGTACAAAAACTCTCTCTCCGGGGTGGTACGATAATGGGATAACTTTGAAAAATGGGGCAGATATTACGCTCTCCACAGGTCTGTATTGCATAAGTGGCGGCATGGCAAATTATGCAAAATCCAGGATTTATGGAAAGGATGTAACGTTGTATTTCCAGGATGCCGGTAAAGTTGAATTTAATCAAAATGATGCTGGTATTGGCTATGGGACCGAGTTATATGCACCTTCTTGCAATACTTCCACTTGTGGCGTTCCTGATGCTGTACAGGGATTACTGATGTATTTTAAGACAGGTTATAACAATCAAGTCACTTTAAATGGTGGATCTACGAACAAATATGTAGGTACTATTTATGGTGAAGACGCTGATTTCACGTTCAATGGTGGTGCAGAGATCTACACATTTAATACTCAGGTCATTGGACGATATATTTTTGTAAGCGGTAATGCAGAATTGATGATGGATTTGAATAGCAAGCAATGGGTTCAAAGACCAGCCTCGATCTCTCTGATCAAGTAACAAAACCCAGGCAAAAAAACTCCCGGTCTCGATTTCGAGACCGGGTGTATTTTAATCTTACTTTTTCTTCGCTCTACCTTTATCCGCTTTTTCCACATCCAGGCGGTAACCGCTG
>AMWB02058602.1_pt1 | contig 24251 bp, 21 predicted proteins | sample 200311 | NCBI WGS metagenome assembly AMWB02 (sample SAMN02737377, study PRJNA173069) | bioreactor metagenome | biome: anode biofilm in microbial fuel cells | place: USA: California | collected 2010-12-16 | reverse complement strand
TCGTCCACATGGATGTAGTCGCGGATGCAGGTGCCGTCCGGAGTCGGATAATCGGTGCCGAAGACCTGCAGCTTGTCGTATTGCCCCAGGGCGGTCTTGAGGGCGCGGGTGATGAGGTGAGTGGGATTCTTGTAAGATTGGCCGATGCGTCCTTCGGGATTGGCGCCGGCGACGTTGAAATAGCGCAACGCCACATAGTTGAAGGCCGGATCGGAGGCGGCGAGATCGGCAAGGATGCGCTCGGTCATCATTTTCGAGGCGCCGTAGGGGTTGATCGGCGACAGCGGCGCCGTTTCGTCCACTGGAATGCGTTCGGGAATGCCGTAGACCGCCGCCGTCGAGGAGAAGATCAAACGCCCGACTCCGGCCCGGCACAGCACCTGCAACAGGCCGAGGGCGTTGACGGTGTTGTTTTCGTAATATTTCAAGGGATTTGTTACGCTCTCGGCGACTTCGATGCCGGCGGCGAAATGCATGACCGCGTCCGGAGCGAAATCCCGCACTGCCGCCGCCAGTTTTTCCCGGTCGGCAAGATCCCCTTCGACCAACTCGCCGTGCAGCACCGCCCAGCGGTTGCCGGTGGAGAGATTGTCGTAGGTCAGCACCCGATAGCCCGCCTCGCCCAGGGCTTTCACCACATGGCTGCCGATATAGCCGGCGCCGCCGGTCACCAGAATGTTGGGCATGACAAACCTCCTGTGAAAATTTTCAGCTCCGGCCGATCCCCCGATAAACGAACCCTTCGGCCTTGACGTAGCTGGGATCGTACTGATTACGGCCGTCGAAGATCACCGGCTGCTTCATCAGTCGCTTCATGGCGGCGAAATCGGGATGCCGGAACGGCTTCCACTCGGTCACCAGCGCCAGGGCGTCGACCCCCTCCAACGCCGCGTACTGATTCCCGACCAGTCGCAACCGCCCGGTCTCGAACCAGACGGCGGGCAGCTCCCGCCGGGCTACCGCCATGGCTTCCGGATGGTAGGCCAACACCCGCGCTCCAGCATCGAGCAATTCCTGCAACAACACCAGCGACGGCGCCTCGCGCATGTCATCGGTCCCCGGCTTGAAGGCCAGGCCCCAGACGCCGATGGTCAAGCCGGAGAGATCGTCACCGAAATGGGCGAATATCTTTTCGCCGAGCACCTGTTTCTGCGCCTCATTGCGCCGATGGACCGCGTGCAGGATCAGCGGTTCGACGTCATTCTGCTCGGCCATGTGGATCAGCGCCTTGACGTCCTTGGGAAAACAGGAGCCGCCATAACCGCAGCCGGGATAGATGAAGGAATAGCCGATACGGCTGTCCGAACCGATGCCGCGCCGGACCTTTTCCACGTCGACACCCAGTCGATCGCAGAGCCGGGACACCTCGTTCATGAACGAAATTTTGGTCGCGAGCATGGCGTTGGCCGTGTACTTGGTCATCTCGGCGTCGCGCACGCCCATTTCGAGAATGCGGTCGTGGTTGCGGCTGAAGTCGGCGTAGAGCACGCGCATGAGCTCCAGGGCGCGGGGGCTGTCGCTGCCGATGATGATCCGGTCGGGACGCATGAAGTCCTGGACCGCCGCCCCTTCCTTGAGAAACTCGGGGTTGCTCACCACGTCGAAGGGGATGTCGACACCGCGCCGGGCCAGTTCCTCGGCGACGGCCTGACGCACCCGATCCGCCGTCCCCACCGGCACCGTCGACTTGTCGACGATGACGGCGTAATCGCGCAGATGGCGGCCGATTTCCCGGGCCACCGCCAGCACGTACCGGAGATCGGCGGAGCCGTCCTCGCCGGGCGGAGTGCCGACGGCGATGAAATAGACGACGGAATCGGCCATGGCCTCGGGGAGCGAGCTGGTGAAATGCAACCGGCCGTCCTTGACGTTGGAACGGACCAGGCTTTCCAGCCCCGGTTCGAAGATGGGAATCTCCCCCGCGCGCAGGCGGGCGATCTTGGTTTCGTCCACATCGACGCAGGTCACGCGATGCCCCATTTCGGCGAAACAGGTGCCGGTGACCAGCCCGACGTAGCCGGTACCGATAACAGTCAGATTCATGTATCAAACTCCTTGCGCGAGCCCAAACGGGCCGCCGGTCATACCCGGTAGTAGTTCCTATACCACTCGACGAAACGCCCGACCCCGACCGCGATGGGAGTGGCCGGTTTGAAGCCGACGTCGGCGGTAAGCGCCTCGACATCGGCGTAGGTGGCGGGTACATCCCCGGGCTGGATCGGCAGCAGGTTTTTCTCGGCCTTTTTCCCCAGGGCCTTTTCCAGGGTATCGATGAGATCCATCAATTCCACCGGATTGTTGTTGCCGATGTTGTAGAGCCGGTAGGGGGCGGCGCTGGTGCCGGGATCGGGCAAATCGCCGTTCCAGTCGGGATTGGCCGGAGCGATACGGTCGGTCACCCGCATCACTCCTTCGACGATGTCGTCGACAAAGGTGAAATCCCGGCGCATCTTGCCGTAATTGTAGACGTCGATGGGCCGTCCTTCGAGAATCGCCTTGGTGAAGAGGAAGAGGGCCATATCGGGGCGGCCCCAGGGACCGTAGACGGTGAAGAAACGCAGCCCGGTGCAGGGCAGCCCGTAGAGATGGGCGTAGGTGTGGGCCATCAGTTCGTTGGCCTTCTTGGTCGCTGCGTAGAGGGAGACGGGGTGGTCGACGTTGTGATGAACGGAAAAAGGCATACGGGTATTGGCGCCGTAAACCGATGAAGACGAGGCGTAGACCAGATGCTTGACGCCGTGATGGCGGCAGCCTTCGAGAATATTGATGAAGCCGACGAGGTTGCTGTCGACGTAGGCATGGGGATTTTCCAGGGAATAGCGAACTCCGGCCTGGGCGGCGAGGTTGACCACCTTGTCGAAGCCCTCGGCGGCGAAGAGCGCCGCGATGCCGACGCGGTCGGCGAGATCGAGCCGGACGAAGCGGAAACCGGCTTGCCCTTCGAGTTGCATGAGCCGCGCCTGCTTGAGGGAAACGTCGTAATAGTCGTTGAGATTATCCAGGCCGACGACCTGGTCGCCGCGGGCGAGCAGCCGTTGGCAGAGATGAAAACCGATAAAACCGGCGGCGCCGGTGACCAGAATTTTCGCCGGCTGCGGCGTGTTGGGGGAATGCATGGAAGCCATCCTTCGAATCGAATGAAAAAAAGGAAAAATCAAGAGATCAACACCACAGAGCGTCAGAGAGCTAGAGACAACAACTCCTTGCCTTTACTCTGTGTCATCTGTGACGATTTCTTTTTCAAAGTCAAAAAGTTAAGACAATAATCGCGCGGCGGATAGAAGTTCCCCGGCCCGCTCCGAGCGCTCATGGAGCCGCCGCAGTCCGGTATCGAGCATTTCCTCCAACCCGGGGCGGGGGTGGGAATCGCTGCCGAGACAACTGTAAAGCCCGACCTGCAAAAACGCCCAGGCCCGCTTCTCAACGATCTTGCCGTAACGGCCGGCAAAACTTCCCAGGTTGCCCTGGAAGAGACAGCCCAGACTTTGCAGTTCGCCCAGAAGTTCCAGGGAAGGAGAGTCCTTCCCCCCCCGCAGCAGCTTGGCCATCAGCGAGCGCGCCCCCCGGCCCTGCCCCGGCGCCGCCAGAAGGTTCCAGCGCTCGGGATGGGCCAGCAACGGAACATAGCCCCGCTCCACCACTTTTCGCAGATTGTCCAGCACCATCCCCGCCTCCGCCCAGGTCGGCGCTTCCACCAGAAGCAATCGGCTCTCGCCCAGAGGCTGGGGGTGATCGAGACAGGCCGGGAAATGACTGTCGAGATAATATTCCATCCCCGGCTTCAGGCGCAGACGGATGCCTTCTCGCACCAGGACCCCTTGCAGTTCCGCGAGCCGCTCGGCAACGATGGACGGACTATTTTCATAGAGACCGCGGATGCAATGGGGGGTGCAATGCACCTCGGCGAATCCCTTCCCCGCAAGCGTTCGGGCCATGGCCAGGGATTCATCCAACGTTTGCGGACCGTCGTCGATCCCGGGCAACAGATGGCAGTGACAGTCGATCAATAGAATCCTCGCAGCAGGCTAAACCCCATCAGGCCTTGCGAATACGGGGGTCGGCCAGGGCGTAGCCGAGATCGGCGAGCAGGTTGCCGATCAGGGTCAACACCGCGCCGATGACCAGAACTCCCATGATCAAGGGATAGTCGCGCATCATGACCCCGTCGTAAAAAAGCTTGCCCATGCCGGGAATGGCGAAAATCGTTTCAAATATCACGCTACCGCCGATCAAGCCGGGGACCGACAGCCCGAGAATGGTAATGACCGGCAGCAGGGCGTTGCGCAGGGCGTGGCGATAGATCACCGCCCGTTCCGAAAGACCCTTGGCGCGGGCGGTGAGAATGTAATCCTGGCGGATCACTTCAAGCATATTCGAACGCATATAGCGGGAAAATCCCGCCAGCCCGCCGAAAGCCGAAACCAGCACGGGCAGCACCAGATGGTGGGCCATGTCGAGGAGTTTCCCCCCCCAGCTCAGGTAATCGTACCCCAGGGACTTGAGGCCGACGACAGGAAAAAGCCCGAGGCGCACCCCAAGCTGATCCATGAGCAGCAGTGCCAGCCAGAAAGAGGGGGTGGCGAAGCCGATGAAGACGAAGATGGTTGTCGCCCGGTCGAAGAGGGAGTTGCGCCGCGTCGCCGAAAGGATGCCGATGGGAATCGCCGTCGCCAGAATCGCGGCAATGGAGAGCACATTGATGAAAATGGTGATGGGCAGCCGCTCGAGAATTTTGTCCAGTACCGGGCGATTGTCCTGGGCGAAGGATTCGCCGAAATCGAGGCGAAGCAGGCGCGACAGCCAGCGACCGTACTGGACGGGCAAAGGCTGATCAAGACCGTACTGGGCGCGCAAGCGTTCCTGCAGCTCGGCGCTCGCCTGGGGGTTCATCTGAGTCTGCAGGTCGGTCGGCTCCCCCGGCGCCAGATGGATGACGACAAAGGAAATCAGGGTGATGCCGATGAGCAAAGGAATCATCAGCAGCAGTCGGCGCAAGAGATAACGGATCATGCCGAAACGCCCCCCCCAACGGCGAAAGTTACGGAAATAGTCGAATCAAATTGAAAGTTTAGCATATTTCCCTCAAGTCACTTCTTATTTCAGGTATTTCTGTTCCCCCTCCGGTACATACCATTCGATGAAGTTGTGGCGAATGCCGGCGGGAGACGGTTCCACCCCCCGGAAACGCCGCGCTACCACGGGCAATGCGTCGGAAACATAGAGGAAGGTGTAGGGCTGTTCCTCGGCGAGAACCTCTTGAAAACGGTCGTAAATCGCCTTGCGCTCAGCCTGGTCGAAGGTCCGTCGGCCGCGCTCCAGAAGGTCGTCCACTTCGGGGTTGTTGAAGCCGATAAAGTTGAGTTCCCGGGGGCCGGTCTTGCTCGAATGCCAGATATTGTACTGGTCCGGCTCCGGCCCTCCGGTCCAGCCGAGGATGGTGGCGTCGAAATTGCCGGGATTGATGAACTCCTTCAAGAAGGAAGCCCACTCAATGACCCGGATCTTGACCTCGATGCCGACCTCCTGCAAGCGGCGCTGAATAATTTCGGCGCTCTTCACCCGCAGATCGTTCCCCTGGTTGGTGACGATGGTGAAGGAAAACTTGCGCCCTTCCCGATCGAGCACCCCGTCACCGTCGCTGTCGCGCCAGCCGACTTCGGCCAGCAGCTCCCGCGCCCGGGCGGGGTCGTGAGGATAACGCTTAACCTGCGGATTGTAGACCCAGGTGTCCGGCTTGTACGGTCCGGTCGCCGCCTGCCCCAGCCCGAGCAGCACGCCGTCGATGAGTTCCTGCTTGTCGATGGCGTGGGCGATGGCCTGACGCACCCGTTTGTCCTGAAAGAGCGGGCGTTTGAGATTGTAGCCGAGATAACTATAGCCGAAGGCCAGATACCGATATTTATTGAAACGCCGCTTGAAGGCCAATGTATCGGTCTGGGTCTGGTATTGGATGGGCGTCAGCCCCATGAAATCGAGACCGCCCGATTGCAGTTCGAGAAATTGGGTGGAGAGATCGGGAATCACGCGATAGAGCATCCGGCGGATATAGGGCGCCCCCTCGAAATAATCGGGATTGGCCTCGAGCACCAGGGATTCCCCCGGTTTCCAGTCGACGAAGCGGTACGGGCCGGTGCCGATGGGCTTGCGGGACAACGAGCTCTTGGTAATCTCCGTCCCTGCCAGCAGATGCCTGGGGAGGATCGACACCCCCCAACTGGCCAGGGCCGGGGCATAAGGCTTGTCGTAGGTCACTTTGAAGACATGGGGATCGGGAGCCTCTGCTTGCGCCACCTGGCGATAGGATTCGGCGTAGGCGGTGGGGGTTTTCGGATCGGTATAGAGCTGATAAGTGTAAAGAACATCCGCCGAGGTGAAAGGCGCGCCGTCGTGCCAGCGGACATTTTTGCGCAAATGGAAGGTGATGGTCAGGTTGTCCTCGGAAATCTCCCAGGATTCGGCCAGTTCCCCTTCGAGATTGAGGTTCTTGTCGTAGCGGATCAGGCCGTTATAGACCAGGGCGCTGATGTCCGACGACGCCGAATCGGAAGCCAGCACCGGCAGCAGATTGCTCGGCTCGCCGATGGACGCCTCGATAAAGGTGTCGCCATAAGCGGCGACGCTCGGGGACTCCCCGTCAAGAAACAGGGGATCCTGGTTCCGGCACCCGGCAAAGAGCAGCAGACAGACAAGCAAGAGTAAACGCATAAGTCTCCATGGTGAACGGTTCCCAGGGCGGACTCGGCCCGATGAACGGCGTCCGGAGCCAAACCGGGGAAGCTATTCGGGAATCGGTACTTCCTCGTAACCGGGAGGCGTATCAAGCAGAAAGAGAGCCGCGTCCGGCGCAACGTTGGTTTGCAGTTCGGTAAAAACCAGGGAAGCCCGGGCCTGTCGGCCGGGTATCTCCAGGGAAGCGGAGAGGGGAAACGGCTTCTCTTCCGGGGAGAAATTATCGTAACGCACCCTCAGGGTCAACTCCTCTCCCGCGTAATAGGAGGTTTCCAGCAGCTGTTCCCGATCGTTGAAATAGATTTCCTGCCGCCGATCGCCGTCGCGCAACTCCAGCTGCATACGGCCGTCGGCGATGCGATAGGCCCGACTTTCGTCATAAGGAATAAGCGGCACCTGATAGAGAATGAACTGAATCAGGTCCTCCAGATAAAGGGGAACCTGGGTAAAGCGCTGCAAGTTCAGGGAAGTCGCCTCCCCTCGGAACATCCGCCCTTCCCCCGGTACCATCACCGCCAATTCCCGGCCGTCCGTCGCCATGAGCAGCAAGGGGGAACCGAAACCGAAGGGATTAAGGGTTTCGGCGCGGAAGCGGTCGGGCTTCTCCACCACCAGCACCTGATTGACACCGGCGTTCTTCCCCTGACGGGAAACCTGAACCTTGGCCAGGCCACGCAGGGACTGATACTGTTGGCCGTTGTCGCGAACCCGTTCCCACAGGCGCTCTTCCTGCCCGGCAGAAAGCGGGGCGCGGGGAGGTGCAAGGGTCGCCGGCACGCAGCCGGCGAGGAACAGGACTAGGGCACAAATGAGCGTCGGAAGGAGCTTTGCGATTATTTTCAACGAAAGGAACCGATCCTGGATGGTGTCTCCGCCGGATACCGGAGCTGGCGGAAGACTGGGGTTGCAGGGCTGGAAATGAGAAAAGCAGCGGGAAAAGGCGTTATTCGCCGACCCGTCAAGGGGATAGCTCTTCGAGCTTTTCAGAAACCGAGGCATTGTCGGGATTGAGCTCCAGTGCCCGGAGATAAGCGCGACGGGCCTTATCCCACAATTTCAGCGCCCGATAGACATCCCCCAGATGCTCCTGAACCACCGAGTCGTCGGGCATGAGGAGAGCGGCCCGCTCCAACTCGACCCGGGCTTCCCCATAACGCCGGAGCTTGAAATAGACCCAGCCCAGGGTGTCGATGATATGCCCTTCCGGCTTCAGTTCAAGAGCCCGGCCCGCCAGATCGAGAGCCTCGTCCAGATGGATGCCTTCCTCGGCATAGATATAGGCAAGAAAATTAAGCGCTTCGGCATGTTCGGGATCGATCTCGATCACCTGGCGCATGGCGGCGATGGCCTGGTCGCGATTCTTGCCGCGCTCATGGATCACCCCCTGGTGATAGAGCAGACCACCGTCACCGGGAAAGATCCGTAACCCCCGTTCTAAAGCCTTGAGCGCCTGCGGAATGTCCTGTTGTTCTTCGTACAGAGCCGCCAAAAAGGTAAAGAGTTCGGGGCGACTTCCCTCCTTTCCGAGGAGCTTTTCGATGATGGCGATCGCCTCCCCGGACCGCCCCTGGCGGTGCAGCAGATAACCGCGATGGGCCATGGCCTCGTCATAAAATTCGGAATTTTCCGGAATTTCCGAAAACTCCCGCAGGGCGTCAACGAAGCGTTCGGCCCGTTCCAGGGCGCTCCCGAGATAAAATCGCGCCTGATGCAGATCGGGGCGGTGGCGGAGCATTTCCTCGAAGGTTTCGATCGCGGCGGGCCAGTTCTCCGTTTCCAGATGGATCAACCCGATCTTGCGCCGCGCTTCCAGATCGTCGGGACGCAGGCGCAGAATTTCATCCAGTTCACGCCGGGCGGCATCGTACTCCTGTCGCACGATAAAAAACCGCGCCAGATGATGACGCATGGGCATGTTCCCGGCATCGCGGGCAAGGAGCGCGCGATAGGTTTCCAGGGCTTTACCGGAATCCCCTTCCTGTTCGTACAAACCGCCCAGTTCGAAATAGGCGAGCTCGTTATCCGGGTCTTGCTCCAGCAATTTCAAGTAGATGTCAATCGCCCAGCCGGTAAGCTCCATCTCCTGATAGAGGCGCGCCAGCGTCACCGAACCGCGCACCGATTCGGGATGGGACTGCAAATAGGTCTTGAGAGCCGCCACCGCCTGTTCCAGATCGTCGTTGCGGGCATAGGCCACGGCCAACAGCAAAGGGGCTTCCTCATGATCCGGCGCCAGTTCCACGACCCGCTGAAAGGATTGAATGGCACGCTCATTGTTGTCTGCATGAAAGAGCAGGTTGCCGAGCATGAAATGGGCCTCGGCAAAACGCGGCTCCTGAATGACCGCATCCTCGGCGGCGCGCAAGGCCTTTTCCGCATCTCCTTGCAGCAAGTATTGATCGGCCAGGGACAAGCGCAGATAGGCGTCGTGGGGATCAAGACGGATAGCTTTTTGCAACAGCTCCAACGCGCCCTTGGAATCCCCCTCCAACGCGCGTAACCGGGCCTCGATATAGAGTGCTCCGGCCGCCCCGTCGGAGCGCTCGACCATGATCGGCGCGGTCTTCGCAGGCGTCGTTTCGGCATCGGCGAGGGTTTCGGGCAGAACCGAACCGGAACAGGCGCAGGCGGCAAAAAGAAGGATGAGCAGCGGGAACGTTTGAACGAATCGGGGCAGGGCGCGAAAAACGATCAAGGGAGGGTATCCGTGACAGAAGAAAAACACATGAAAATAAAACTGTTTTTGCGAAGAAGTCGACGACTTCATCCAATGATCTAAAAACTAGCATACCCGCCAATCAGCGTCAATTCTTTTACCGCCCCTCACGATGCCTTTACAATCGACTCAATCCTGCTATGTTTTATGTAAATTCAACATCTTACATGGCACCTTCGCGATCATCGGCAAAGCACTCCCTCCCTGGAGACTTCATGAAACATTCTGCTTTGCATCAAGCCATGCTGAAAAGCACATTTTACCCCGGCGAATGCGGTCCGGTTAACTTTCATGAGACCCACATCTCGCGCCTCTATCTGACCCGTGATCACGTCTATAAAATGAAAAAACCGGTGAATTTGCAATTTCTCGATTTCACCACCCTGGAGAAACGACTTTTCTATTGTAATGAGGAGTTGCGCCTCAATCAGCGACTCTGCCCGGACACCTATCTGGAGGTGCTTGAAATCCGCCGGGACGGAGCCTCGTTTCGCTTGGGTCCGGGCTCCGGAGAAATCGTCGATTATCTGCTGCGCATGAAACGTCTTCCTCAAGAGCGCATGCTCTCCAACCTGCTGGCGGCACCGGACCCTTGCTTGCCCGAAGAGATGAAGCGTCTGGGGCGGCATCTGGCCCAATGGCACCGCGCCCAGCGTCCCGTCACCGGCGACGAAAATGCCGACATTGAACGGATTCGCCGAAATTGGGAGGAAAACTTGCGTCAGAGCGACCCCTTGGTCGCCAGCCTACTCACCGCCGACGCCCAGAATCTTATGCGGAAGCAGATCGAAGGTTTCCTCGATGAGCAGGCACCGCTGCTGCGAAAGCGTCAGTCCACGGGACAGGTCATCGACGGTCACGGCGATCTGCATGCGGAACATATCTGCCTGACCGAACCCATCCTCATTTACGACTGCATCGAATTCAACGAGCGCTTTCGTCTCGCCGACCGTCTCGCCGATCTGGCCTTTTTGCTGATGGATCTGGAGTATCGAGGGCGCAGGGATCTTGCGGCGGGGTTGCTGCGAGCCTACGATGAAACCTGGGGGACGGATGCCGATGCGCCGCGACTGCTTGGTTTCTATAAAAGCTATCGCGCCTGGGTGCGCGGCAAGGTGCTCGGCTTTCTGGCGCAAGATCCCGAGGCGGAAACCGCCACGCGCGCCGACGCCCGCATCAGGGGATGCCGCTATTTCAGTCTTGCCCTCGGCTATCTTTGTCGCCCCAGCCTGATCCTCACCTGCGGCCTGATGGGCACGGGAAAATCGGTGCTGGCCGCCGAACTGGCGATGGCCCTGGGCGCCATCCATCTGCGCAGCGATGAGCTGCGTAAAGAGTTGGCCGGGCTCCCCCCCTTGAGCCGAGAGCGTTCGAATTTTGGTGAAGGCCTGTACAACCGGGAGGCGACGGCGAGAACCTACCGCGCCCTGGCCGACCGCGCCGAGAACCATCTCGATGCTGGGCGCACGGTTATTGTCGACGCCTCCTTCGCGGAAAAGAACCGACGGGAGGAGTTTCGCGACCTGGCCCGACGCCGGCAACAGCCATTCACCATCCTCTGGGCACGCTGTTCCGAAGAATTGCTGCGGGAGCGCCTACGGCACCGGCGGGGCGATGCCTCCGATGGGCGACCGGAACTGCTGGAGACACAGAAAGAGCTTTTCCAGTCGCCTCTCGGAGAAAGCCGTGTCTTGCCGGTCGACACCAGGGATGAAGTTGCCTATAATGTGCAGCGGATCATCTGCCATCTGGCCAACCCGGAACTCCAAAAGGAGCAAACATGACGAGGGTGCCCTCCCCTCCTCCGACCGCCGAAGGTTCCGGCAAAGACACGCCGGCATCCGATGGCCGGCAATCCGTGCCCCCGCTCCACCAGGAATGCGCCATGTCCGGGGGCCAATCGTCATCGAGCCAGTTCAAGGAAGCCTGGGTGATATTTTTCATCCTCGGCATCATCATGATCAATTACCCCTTTATCCACATTTTCAATAAAAACGACACCCTCTTCGGCATTCCCCTGCTGGTACTCTATTTTCTTCTCGGCTGGCCCCTCTCCATCCTGGTGATCTACCTCTTTACCCGCCGCGTTTCCAGCCTGACCAAAGGGCCTCCGGAAGCCGGGGGAGGAAGCGGCGACGAATGATCCCGGTCGAGATCATCACCATCATCTCCCTGCTCTATTTCGGTCTGCTCTTCGCCGTGGCCTACTACGCGGACAAGCGCCGCGAAGAGGGGCGCAGCATCATTTCCAACGCCAACATCTACGCCCTCTCCCTCTCCGTCTACCTGACGTCCTGGACCTTTTACGGCAGCGTCGGTCGGGCCGCCACCAGCGGCCTCGACTTTCTGCCGGTCTACATCGGTCCGACCCTGATCGCCTTCAGCTGGTGTTTCCTGCTGCGCAAGATGGTGCGCATCAGCAAAGAACACAACATCGTCAGCATCGCCGACTTCCTCTCCAGCCGGTACGGCAAATCCCCCGCGCTTGGGGCGGTGGTGACCGTTTTCGCGGTCCTCGCCATCATGCCCTACATCGCCTTGCAGCTCAAAGCGGTCTCCCGCACCTTCGATCTGCTCGCCGCGCCGCAGATCGCCCTGAGTCACCATATCCAGGCGCTCCTCCCGGGGGTTCCGCCATTCATCGACACGGCCTTCGTCGTCGCCCTGTTCCTCGGACTTTTCGGCGTCCTGTTCGGCGCCCGCCATCTTGACGCCACGGAACGTCACGAAGGGATGGTGGCCGCCATCGCCCTGGAATCCCTGATCAAGCTGGTCGCCTTTTTCAGCGTCGGCCTCTTCGTGACCTACGGCATGTTCGACGGTTTCGCCGATATCTTCGAACGTTTCAACGCCGAATTTCCCGAACGCAGCTATCTTTACACGCTCGGGCACGAAGCGGTGCCCTATTCCGAATGGTTCACCATGACCTTCATTTCCATGATGGCCTTCATGTTTCTGCCCCGGCAGTTTCACATCATGGTGATCGAAAACTCCAGCGAAGAGCACATCAAAAGCGCTATGTGGCGATTCCCCGCCTACATGTTCCTGATGAACCTCTTCGTCATCCCCATCGCCCTCGGCGGGCTGCTGCTCAGCGGCGGCGACATCACCCAGGCCGATTACTTCGTCATCGACATCCCCCACAAGGCCGGTCATCCCTGGCTTTCGCTGTTGGTTTTCATCGGCGGTTTCTCCGCCGCCGCCGGCATGGTCATGGTCTCCTCCGTCGCCCTCTCGACCATGATCCTCAACCATCTGGTCATGCCGATCATTCTGCGGCTGAAACTCAACACCCAGGATCTCTCGACCCTGCTCATCAACGTCAAGCGCTTCGGCATACTCAGCGTCATCTTTCTCGGCTACGCCTTCTATCTGGTCATCGCCGACTCGTCCGCCCTGGTCAATATGGGGCTGATCTCTTTTGTCGGCGCCACCCAGTTCGCCCCGGCCATGATCGGCGGCCTTTACTGGAAGCGGGCCACCCGTCGGGGCGCCATCTGGGGATTGACCCTTGGTTTTACCGTCTGGTTCTACACCCTGATGCTCCCCTCCTTCGCCCAATCGGGTTGGATCGGCCGGGAAATCATCGACCAGGGATTATTCGGGATCACCCTGCTGCGCCCCCTGGAACTCTTCGGCCTCACCAGTTTCGACATCTGGAGCCATGCCCTGTTCTGGACCATGTTCTTCAACCTCGGCGCGTTTCTGATCTTTTCCCTCTTCGGACACCCGGATGCCCGCGAAATGGAGCAGGCCGGCAAGTTTGTCGACGCCCTGCAACCCGTTGCGGAGCCTACGCAGCGGAAACGGATCAGCAAAGCCCCAACGATCATCGAATTTGTCGATCTGATGTCCAAATTCATCGGCGAAAAACAGGCGCACGCGGCCATCACCGAATATGTGGGGAATCGGGAAATCGATGAAAAAGGCAGTCTTTCGGAATATGAAATTCCCAACCTGAAGCGCTTTACCGAACGGACCCTGGCCGGCTCCGTCGGTGCCGCGCCGGCGCGCATCATCATCGAAAATTACCTGGAAACCCGCGGCAGCCGCATGGAGGATGTCTTCGATATCTTCGGCACGGTCACCCTCAGCCGCACCGCCAGCCGCGAACAGCTGAGCGTACTCTACGAAGCGGCCCGGGTCGTGGCCAGCGGTGCCGACATCCAGGCCATATTCGACAACATTCTCGATCTGATGCAACAGCAGTTCAAATTCGACCTGTGCGTCATCCGCATCCTTGATGTGCAGCGCAACATCCTCACCGTCCGCAGCCAGCGGGGAATGAGCTCCGAGCATCTCGGCGCCGCCGACCGTGAACTGTCCATGGATACCTATATCGGCGAAACCTTCCTGGCTAACCAGGTTACCGTCGTCAACGACACGGACTTCCTCGACAAGCCCCAGACCGCGCAGATCATTCACCGCGAGGACATCCTCTCCTTCGCCCACGCTCCCATCGTCATCGAAGGGCAGCCGATCGGCGTTCTCTCCGCCTTCAGCAAGTCGGCGAAGGGCATTTTCACCAATGAATTCGTCGAGCTTTTCAAAAGCCTCGCCGGCCAGGTCGGCGTGGCCTGGCGCAACGCGCACCAGACCGAGAAACTCATTTCCGCCAAGGAACATGAACGGGAACTCCAGATCGCCAAAACCATCCAGCTCAGCCTGCTGCCCCGCACCGTTCCCGACATTCCCGGCCTGCAACTGGCGGGAATCTGCGTACCGGCACGTCAGGTTGGTGGCGACTATTACGACTTCCTTCATCACGGCGACGGCACCCTCGATCTGGTCATCGCCGATGTCTCGGGGCACAATATCGGCGCAGCGCTGATGATGGCGGAAACCCGCACCTTCATTCAGGCCAAGGCCAAAAATCTCGCCAGCGCCGCCGGCGTGATGACCGCCCTGAACGAATTTTTCTACCAGGATCTGACCGGGGCCGAACTTTTCATCACCATGTTCTATCTGAAGTACGATATCGCCGGCGGTCGCTTCACCTACGCCAGCGCCGGTCACAATCCCCCCATCGTTCTGCGCCAGGGGAGCCGGTCCTGCGAACGACTGGACGCCGAGGGGCTGATCCTCGGCATTAAAACCGAAGTAAAATTCGAAGAGAAAACCGAATTCTTAAACCCAGGGGATATGCTTGTGCTCTATACCGACGGAATTATCGAAGCGGAAAATGCGGAAGGGGAACTCTTCGGCGAGGAACGCCTGTGCTGGCTACTGCATGAACTGCAACCGAATTCTCCGCAAAAAATCATCGACAGCTTGCTGGAGCAGGTTCGCGAATACACCGGTATGCAGAATTTCACGGATGACGTTTCCCTGGTCGTCATGAAGGCCGTCTCGGACGGCCCGGATTGAAAATCGGCCGAAACTGAGGCATGACACTTGGTACCGGTTATGTTAGGATAAAAAAAATATCCTGTAACAATTCAGGGGGGATAAGCGGAAACAGGCGAAACGGATCGATACCGGAAGAAGATCTTATCCAGTCACCAGGAGGTCAATAGAAAATGATGCTGAATATCGAGGAAAAAGGATCGGTCGTTCTGATCGAGGTCAAGGAAGAGCGCCTGGATGCCCATAACAGCGGCGAGTTGAAAAGCCAGATGCTGAGCCTCTTCGAAGAAGGAAAGAATGATATCGTGGTCGCCCTGCACGATGTGCGTTTTGTCGACTCCTCGGGACTGGGAGCGCTGGTGTCCGGCTTCAAGAATGCCAGCGCCCGAAACGGTAATCTCAAACTGTGCGGACTGCAATCCCAGGTCAAATCCATGTTTGAACTGACTCGTCTGCACCGCGTCTTTGAGATCTTCCCCGACACGGCCGAAGCCCTGGCCAGTTTCTGAATCGAGGCCGGCCCCTGAGGGTCATCCGGCCCCAGGGGGCCTTACCCGCCGCATATCGAGGTTTTCATGAACGAAAAGATCGAGGTGGACATCAAGGTTCCAAACCAGACCCGCTACCTGGGCCTGATCGGAAAGATCGGCGAAGATATTGCCCGCACTCTGAAAAAATACCAAGGGGACCGCGAGGAATTGGCCTATCACCTCAATCTGGTTCTGACCGAAGCCATGGCCAACGCCATCTGCCATGCCAACGAAGGGGATCCCGATAAAGAAGTTCACATCTCCATCACCTTTGCCGATCGTATTCTAAATATCAAGGTTTACGACCAAGGGCAGGGATTCGACGTCAACGCCCTGCCCAATCCAGACTTCCAAAATCTGGATGAGCACGGCCGGGGAATCTACATCATCCGCACCCTGATGGACCGGGTCACCTATGAAAAACATGCCCACGGCAATGTGCTGGAGATGCAGAAAACCCTGAACTGATTCGTCCCGTAACCGCACGAACCCTCAACTTGAGCCTTTTCGCGCCGAGACTTCCTATTCACCTTCCCGACCAAACACCAGACTTACCACCTCGGCGTGATGCCGCACTGCGATATCGGCCCCAAGCTCTCCTTTGTAGGAAGCGAAGGGGATCCCCGCCGCGGCGGCGGCTTCGCGATCCAATTCCGAATCCCCAATAAAGAGCAGTTCGTCCGGTTTTCGCCGCAACCGCTCAGCGGCCAGCAACAACATGTCCGGATAGGGTTTCGGCCGCGGCACGTCACGACTCGTCACCACCGCGCTGAAATAGTCACAAAGCTCGAAATGACGCAGAATTTCCGGCATGCTGGTACCCCGGTTGGTGGCCACCGCCAGAGGCAGATGCCGCGCCAAGGTAGCGAGAGCGTTGACCATGCCCGGTTCGGGTTCCATATAGGGAATGAACTGACGATAATCGACCGTCGCGGCGAATTCCAGCGCGGCCGAGACCCGATCGGGCCCCAGAAGAACCTCGAAGACCTTGGGGCTGGCGGCCGTATGGCAGAGATGAGCGCGCTCCCTGTCCTCGGAGCGAACGGGAGGCTCCCCGAAATATTCCTGAACCCGGTTGTAATAGGCGAGATTGGCCTGCCGGCTTTCGAAAAGCACCCCGTCGCAATCGTAGATAATCCCCTTGAATGCCTTCATTGATGCCCTTTCCTTTGCACAACGACGACCAAACCTACCCCCCCCACGAGCATCATCGGCAAACAGAGTAACTGCCCCATGGTCGCTCCTCCCCAGAGAAAACCGAGATGGGCATCGGGTTGACGAAAAAATTCCAGAACGAAACGAATCGCGCCGTAACCGAGGAAAAAACTGAAAAAAATCGCGCCCTGGGACACTTTCAGCCGATGGAGGGCATAAAGCAGCAGGAAAAGAAGAGGCCCCTCCCCCACCGCTTCGTAGAGCTGGCTCGGATGACGGGGGTCGGGACCGGCGCCGGGGAAGACCATGCCCCAGGGATGGCCGGTGACGCGTCCCCACAACTCACCATTGATGAAGTTGCCGATCCGGCCAAGACCGAGTCCGACGGGTGCGGCGGTCACCAGGATATCCCCCACCAGCAGCGTCGGCAGGCGACGGAGGCGGCAGAAAATCACGGCGGCGACGACCACGCCGAGCAGGCCACCGTGGAAACTCATCCCCCCCTCCCATACGGCAAGAATTTCAAGGGGATGGCGGATGTAATAGGAGAAATTGTAGAAGAGGGTATAACCCAGGCGGCCGCCCAGAATCACGCCGATGACCCCGTAAAAAAGGAGATCGGAGAGGAGATCCGAAGACAGTTCCAGCTCTCGCCTGCGGGCCAGATGACGAATCACGAAATAGGCGCCGATAAAACCGAGCAGATACATCAACCCGTACCAACGGACCGCCAAGGGACCAATTTGAAATATAATCGGATCGATCTGGGGAAATACGCCGTTCATGCTCAATCCTTTGAGAGAATTATGCGAAGGGAAAGACCGGCGAGGCTAGACTTGCGCTCCGGCCTCAAGCTGATCGACAATCTTCTGAAAGTCCGCCGGAAGGGATGCTTCAATATTAAGCCTACGCTGTTCCACGGGATGGTCGAGGGTCAGGCGCCAAGAATGAAGCATCTGTCTCGGAATATCAAGCCCCGCTACAGCCACGGCACCGCCATAACGAACATCTCCCAAAAGGGGGTGTCCCGCCTCGGAAAGGTGGGCGCGAATCTGATGGGAACGTCCGGTCAACAACTCGATTTCCAGGAGAGAGACATCGTCCCACTCTTGCAGCACCCGATAGCGGGTGATCGCCTCCTTTCCCCCCTTGGCAACGGAACGCATGAGGTTCGAAGCGCGATTGCGCGCAAGCAGAGACCGAAACTCCCCGGATGATGTGGGCATGGAGCCGGAAACCAAGGCGAGATAGATTTTTGTCGCCGAACGTCCGGCAATCGCTTGCGTCAGCCCGGCATGAGCGCGCCGGTGGATGGAGAAGAGCAGCACCCCCGAAGTCTCCCGGTCGAGCCGCTGCGCCATGCCGAGTTCGGGTTTGTCCCTGGGGCGAAAAGGGTTGTGCAGATAATGAAGCAGTGCCTCATAGAGAGTTCCCCGGTAACGGGCGGGGGTCGGCTGACTTTCAACCCCCGCCGGTTTATTCACGGCGATCAGGAAAGGATCACGATAAAGCACATGCCCGTCAGCCAATTCGAAGGGCTCAAGGGGTCGGCCGTCCACATGCACTTCCACCACTTCACCCGCGGAAATGGGATGAGCGCATTTGCGGATACGCCGCCCCCCCACATGCACGCCCCCCAGATCAACCAATTTACGCACCAGGGTTCTGGAAAACGCGTCCGAACAGGCGGCAAGATACTGGTCTAGGCGAATCCCCTCATCCTTGGCGGATGGCAAGTAACGGTAAACTTTCTGCTGGAAAATGTTTCGGGACATGGTCATAAGGAATAAATCGAATTAAGGGGAAGGACAGGGGACAAGAACAAACAGAAAAGAGTTTGATAATTTTTCGTTGACACGAAATAAGTTCCTGTTAATATGTACTCACAAATGGTCGTTAAGACCCGTGTCTATCTCTGGGGTGTGCGAAACGACGTTTTGAGGCATTGACCAACATTAGCGAAAAAGGTTTCCGGTCAAAGTCGCGGTGTGCCAGCCCGTCAAGCAACGGGACGCCTGAAGCGGCTTTCAGGGAACCGCCCTTAAGTCTCAGGTCGAAACTTTAAAACCTCGTCCTCACCCCGGAGCCTGTCATGCATCTGGCGTGGAACCCGAGCGCCTCGGGCAGAAGGAGAAGACGTTCCTGAAAGATGCTTCCGTGCTCCACCCTCGGGGAATAAAACCGGATCATTGAGTAGAGTCCCTTCGCCGCCATGCCAAAAGGTTGAGCACTGACGCCCCGTCCAAACCGGACGGGGCGTCAGTGTTTCAGGGGCTAAAGACACAACGGTCAACTATCGAGGACATGACCCGGCAGGACGAAACAGGTAAAGGTTCCTTCAAAAACGGGACGGTCAGTACTGATCGTGCATTTAACCAAATGTTTCTTTCCGGCACTTTCAACAACTTCCGCGCTAGCAAATAAGATTTCGCCACGGGACACCGGCGCGAGAAACCTGACTTCCGCCGCGCCCAGAACTACATGGGGATCGTTGACCGCCAGCATGGCGGCATAGTCAGCCAGGCCGAAAGTAAAACCCCCGTGCACCAAGCCACGCTCATCGGCGACCATTTCCTGGCGGGTGGTCAACCGCACCTCCGCCCGCCCTTCCGCCAAGGCAATCGCTTCTCCGACCCATTCGGGTGAAATACACAGATGAGTTCGCGACTTGATCATGGCAACCTCCCAAAATGGAGCAGAGCGAAATTTAGCGATTGACCCGTTCCCGCAATTCCTTCCCGGTTTTAAAAAAAGGGGTCTTTTTGTTGGGAATACGGACGATTTCACCGCTTTTGGGATTTCTGGCCTCGCGGGCATCCCGTTCACGCACGGTGAAGGAACCAAACCCACGGATTTCAACCCGATCGCCGCCGACCAGGGCGTCGCCGATGCTGTCGAAAATGGTATTAACGATCAACTCGGCCTCTTTTTTGTTTACCGTGCCACTGACCGTGGTCAAGCGCTCGATCAACTCGCTTTTGGTCATAAAAAGATCTCTCCTATTCGATGCCGGACCAGAGAAATTTCAACCCTCCGGACGACTGTTCATGAATTTCCTGTCGCACCCGGGTAATCGTCTCCTCGACGAAATACTCGATAAACGGCGCCTTTTCTTTTGGTGGATAAACCACTCGGGGTTTTTCATCAATCCCCGCGAGTTCCGCTGCGACATCCACCGCATCCTGCAGATTGCCGAGGCGGTCGACCAGACCTTCGGCCAGCGCCTGAGCGCCGGTATAGATGCGCCCGTCGGCGAGAATCTCGACTTTTTCAAGATCGAGACGACGACCTTCGGCCACAGCCTGGACAAACTGGCTGTGTACGTCATCGATCATTGTCTGAATAAGTTTGCGTTCGGCCGCGGTCATGGGGCGAATCGGCGAACCGAGATCCTTGTGCTCGCCGCTTTTCACCACATGATTGCTCAGACCGATCTTGTCCAGCAATTCACGAATATTGGTGAATTCCATAATGACCCCGATGCTGCCGGTGATCGTCCCGGGATTGGCAAGAATCTTCGCGGCGGGGGCGGCCACGTAGTATCCTCCGGAGGCCGCGACCGCGCCCATCGAAACGACGACCGGCTTGACCTTGGCCAATTTCTTGACTTCGCCGTAAATTTCCTGGGAGGGTCCAACACCTCCACCCGGCGATTCAACCCGCAAAACGACCGCCTTGATCGACTCGTCTTCCTTGAATCGAACAATACGCTCATTGATCTGGCGAGAGGAGGTGATCACCCCGCTGATTTCAATTACTCCGACCTTGGCACCGACGGCGAAAGACGGGCGTGAACCCAACCAGCCGCTCAGCAGATAAATCATCAGCCAGCAGCCGACAAAAAGGCCACTGAACACCGCAAGCCCCAAGAGTAACGGTCGTTTATTCATATCCCAACCCAAGAACAGAAAACCCCCGCAACAGTTGCTGCGGGGGCTGGTTCTGACTCAGAAAAAATTATTCCCCGTCTTTTTCGCCACCGGCTTTATGCAGGGCGCCCTGAAGCAGATCCCCGAAATTGGAAGTGGCATTGCGCTGCGCACCGAGGAAGGCATCGACTTCGGCTTTTTCCTTCTGATCGGCGAGATGCTTGATGGACAGGGCAATCTTACGTTCAACGGTATCGACATGCAGGACCACCGCTTCAAGATCCTCGCCCACCTTGGCGAAGTTCTTCGGCGAGTCGATCTTCTCCTTGCTGATCTCGGAAACATGGATCAATCCTTCGATCCCTTCCTCGACTTCGAGGAAAATACCGAAGTCGGTCACCGAGGTCACCTGGCCGCGAATAATCGTGCCGGGAGTGTAACGCACGGGAATGCTCTCCCAGGGATCGGACATCAGTTGCTTGACGCCCAAGGAGAACCGCTCGTTTTCGCGGTCGATATTCAGCACCACGGCGCGAACCACATCCCCTTTCTTGTAAATCTCGGAAGGATGCTTGACCCGCTTGGTCCAAGAAAGATCGGAGATATGCACCAGGCCGTCGATCCCCTCATCGACGCCGACAAAAATGCCGAAATCGGTGATGTTCTTGACCTGCCCTTCAATGATGGTACCGATCGGGAACTTCTCGCCGACAACTTCCCAGGGATTCGGTTCGACCTGCTTGAGACCGAGAGAGATCCGACGATTGGGAATGTCGAGAGCCAACACCACCGATTCGACTTCGTCACCGATGCTCAGAACCTTGTTGGGGTGCTTGATGCGCTTGGTCCAGCTCATTTCCGAAACATGGATCAGACCTTCGACGCCCTCTTCCAACTCAACGAAAGCACCGTAATCGGTCAGACTGACGACCTTGCCGGTAACTTTCTGGCCGACGGGGAATTTAGCTTCCACATCCAGCCAGGGATCGGGAGCGATCTGCTTGAGACCGAGGGAAACACGTTCCTTGTCGCGGTCGAACTTGAGGACCTTGACATTGATCTTGTCGCCGACATTGAGAATGTCCGAGGGATGGGTCACACGGCCCCAGGACATATCGGTGATATGGAGCAGTCCGTCGATACCGCCGAGATCGATGAAAGCGCCGTAGTCGGTGAGGTTTTTAACCGTACCCTCGGTGACCTGGCCCTCTTCGAGCATCTTCAGGGTATCGCCGCGCATGTTCTCACGCTGCTCTTCAAGAAGCACACGGCGGGAAAGAACAATATTCCCCCGGCGCTTATTGAGCTTGATGATTTTGAAGCTATAGGTCTCGCCCAGCATCTTGTCGAGATTGCGGACCGGGCGCAGATCGACCTGGGAGCCGGGGAGAAAAGCATTGACGCCGATATCGACGGAAAGGCCGCCCTTGATCCGGGACAAAATACGCCCGTCGACCACGGCGCCTTCTTCCAGGGCATTCCAGATTTTTTGGCGGTCGGCCTTCTCCTTGGAGAGGCTGATCAGGCCGTTCTCATTCTCGGTGCGTTCAATCAGCACGTCGAACTGATCGCCGACCTTGATGTCGGTCTTGACATGTCCTTGCTCGTCAAGAAACTCGTTGATGGGGATCAGCCCCTCGGACTTGCCGCCGACATCGACGACAACCGAATCCGGATTGACCTGAACCACCGTGCCGACGACAACATTACCAGCCTTCAATTCCTTGAGGCTGTTCTCGAAGAGATCCTCGAAGCTTCCCTCGAAATCGTCGTCCATGTACTCTTCCTGATTTTCCGTGTTTTCCACCATGTGAGATTTGTTACCCCCTAGCGATTTTCCTGTCGTCCGACGACAGTCATGGCGCCTGGCCATGAGAGCGGACCTTAACATAAAGCTTCTTAAAAAACAAACCCTTTTATCGTCTTTTTATTTGCCGGCGGCGGATGCTTTTTCCACCACCTCATCGATGATCCATTGCGGCGTTGAGGCCCCCGCGGTGATCCCCACGGAGGTCACCCCCGCGAACCAACCGGACTCGATTTCATTCGCTGTTTCAATGTGGTGGGTATTAGGCTGGAGGTCACGGCAGATCTGGGCCAAACGGGTGGTGTTGGCACTGTTGAAGCCGCCGATAACCAGCATCAGATCGACCTGCCCGGCGATGGCGCGAGCCTCGTTCTGACGCACCGAAGTGGCGTCGCAGATGGTGTTGTAGACCCGCAGTTCCTGGCTTTTGCCGAGGCAGACATCAATGACTTCCCGGAGGTTGGCATAGGACTGGGTGGTCTGGGCGACCACGCCGATGCGCTTGCGCGCCGGCACTTCCTCCGCCTCGAAGCGACCGGAAACGACGTAAACCTCGCCGTTGCGGGCATAGGAGACGATCCCCCGGACCTCGGGATGTTCTCTTTCTCCGACCAGCACCAGAGTGTATCCCTGCTCGCTGAGCATTCCGGCATATTCCTGGGCCTTCTTCACGAAGGGACAGGTGGCGTCGACCACGGCCAGGCGCCGGGCGTAAATTTCCTCCATCTCCTCGGCGGTCACGCCATGAGAACGAATGATCACCACCCCGCCGGAGATGTCCGGAACTTGCCGGACGACCTCGACCCCCTGCTCCTCCAGGCGCTTGACCAGTTGCGGCGAATGGATGATCGGCCCCAAGGAACAGATACGTTCCCCCTGATGCTCCTCGGTCGCCGCAAAAGCCATATGGGTGGCGCGTTTCACACCGAAACAGAAGCCGGCGCTTTCGCCGAGAATGATCTTCACGCCGCGCTCTCCGGATGGGAAGAATGCTTGTTCCGCTGACAGTGTCGCACTTCTTGCAGCATGGTTCGAAGCACCTCATCGATGTTCATGGCGGTGGAATCGATCACCAAGGCATCCTCGGCCTGAACCAGGGGCGCGCATTCCCGGGCGCTGTCGGCCGCGTCCCGCGACTCGACTTCGGCGATCGTCTGCTCCAGCTCGACCGCAAGTCCCTTGGCGCGCAACTCCTCGTAACGGCGCCGTCCCCTTTCCGTGGTCGAGGCGCTGAGAAAAAACTTCACGTCGGCCTGGGGGAAGACCACGGTGCCGATATCGCGGCCTTCCAGCACAACGCCGCCCTGGGCCCCCAGCTTTCGCTGCAACTCCACCATCGCCTGACGAACTCCGGCATAAGCGGAGATCCTTGAGGTCAGCAAACTGATCTCGGGAGTGCGGATCGCCGAGGAGACATCCTCGCCATCCAGCAGCACCCGTTCCCCCTCGCCCTGACGGATAAACTCGATGCGAACCGATTCGGCCAAGCGCCCCAGCGCCGTTTCGTCCGTCGGATCGATGCCCCGGCGCTTGGCGGCCAGGGCCACCGAACGGTACATGGCCCCCGTGTCGATATTGTGATAGCCCAGTTCCTTGGCCAGAGTCTTGCTCAAGGTGCTTTTACCGGCCCCAGACGGGCCATCGATCGCCACAATCAATTCACGTTTCAAGAAGCCCCCACGAGATGAAATCAGACACGAACGTTATCGAGCAACGACCAGAAATTGGGGAACGAGGTGGCCGTGCAGGCCGTGTCGTCGATGGTCACTTCGGCGCGCGCCCGCAGCGCGGCGACGGCCATGCTCATGGCGATACGATGGTCACCGTGGGATTTCACCGACCCGCCGGTCAGGCTTTCGACCCCTTCGATCACCATGCCGTCGTCGCGGGCTTCGACCCGGCCGCCGAGAGCAGAGAGTTCGCTGACCATGGCGGCGATGCGGTCGGTCTCCTTGACCCGCAGTTCCCTGGCATCGCGGATAATGGTCGTCCCTTCGGCGAAAGAGGCGGCGACACTAATCACCGGAAACTCGTCGATGGCCCGGGGCACCACGGCCCCGCCGCTTTCGATCCCCTTGAGGGAGCTGCCCCGCACCAGC
>AMWB02041877.1_pt1 | contig 24310 bp, 46 predicted proteins | sample 200311 | NCBI WGS metagenome assembly AMWB02 (sample SAMN02737377, study PRJNA173069) | bioreactor metagenome | biome: anode biofilm in microbial fuel cells | place: USA: California | collected 2010-12-16 | reverse complement strand
AACAAACATTGATAATAAATATTGGGGTGGCAATTTTCTTATATCTTCAACAATAACTTTACCTTCTTTGTCTTTTTTGGTATCTGGTATTTTACTTATTTTTGAGCCATCAAACAACCAATTAGTCAAAGTTTTAAACATTCTACTCCCTCATTTCATTACATATCTTATCATAGAATATATTCATTTGTTCTTCACATAGTATCTTTGGGACTGAAACTTCTGGAACTAAATCAAAATCAGCATGTAATATATAATCAATTTTACTTAAAAGTTCTCCTTTATCATCATATAAATAATCTCTATGTAATAACTCTGGATAAGAAAAATTATTAGGAGCCAATGGAATACAACCATTTAAAATTGCATCAACAATCTGATACCCAAACGTTTCTTCAGATGATGTAACTAATAATATTTTACTAATAGATAAATTATAATAATACTGTTGCCATGTTTTACTAATAGGTCTAAAAATTTTCAAAAGATTCATTTCTTCAACAATACTTTCCAATTCTATGTTAACTTTCTGTGGTGTAACTCTAGCAACTGAAATTATTTCTTTTTCTTTAAGTTCTGTTTTTATTGGAGTAAATGGAGGCATTGGTAAATAAGTAACAACTGTATTTTTCCATCCCAATTTTTTTTGATGATATTCGCTACCAACAAAAACTTTATTAAATAATTCAGATAATGCAGTTTCAATTGGAAATTTTTGTTTTTTGTCAGGTGAGAAATAATCCAAATTATTTATAGATGTTGCATGGCAAAAAGAAAAACATTTATTTGGTCTCTTATGAAATAACACATGTGGAAAAATTCCTGGGTATGAAATGTCAGACAAAAAGAGAATATCATCTTTTCTTAATTCCATTTTCATATATTCATTAATTTGTTGTGTGTCCATATGAATAGATGCTTTTTGGTCAGAAAAAACTTTTGGGTCTTTTGGAGAATCACTTGTTCTCATAATATCTTCACCCAAAATTTTAACTTCAAACCCTCTTTTTTGGAATTCGATTGGAAACCTAATAGCCCACCATTCTGGATATCTCATAAAAACTGGATACTGAGGAACAAAGATTATTCTTTGCATTTCTTACCATCCTCTTCTAATTCTTCTATTCTTGCTGGAATGTTTAAAGGTCTTCTATATGTACATAAAATACAAGCTATATCATGTTTATTTGTAAGTAATTGACCAACTTTACAATACCCTTTATACGAACACCAATCTTCTCTTGTTAATTGTAAATTTATATAATTAATTGGTTCAAATGGTTTTTCTCCAAGTCCAGTAGGGTCTGTGCTCATTTTTGTTCATCCTTTCTCCACTTGATATAATTTTTTATGTTAAAAAATATCAAAACAATCATTTGAAAAACTAAAAACCAATTTTTTTGTAAATAAAATAAAATCATTTGGCAAAATAAACTCATAGAAAATGTTATAAACCCACTCTTATTTTTTTCTCCTAAATAAATTAATCCAATAATTGTTGTTATTAAAGATACAACTGATAATAAAAATACTAAAGAATCCATTTACACCTTCCTTCAAATAAAACATATTTCTTTTCGTATTCCCACAAACTTTTCTGATCTGGATACACCAAATTTAAAATTCTCTCTTTCGATTCAAATTCTTTAACTTCATGAATATATGGAGCAGTCATTTGAGTTACATAAAAAGTAACATCAAATCCTTCTCTAAACATTTGTTCACCAATATATCCCATACGTCTGTGTTCTGGATGATTTTCATAAACAGGATCAGGAAAATAGAATTTATTTTCTTTTTTAAACAGTGGTTGAGGAATATTGAGGTTAAAAGTTTGAAGTTTAATATCAAAATACTCTTTTAATTTTAATGTATTATTACGTCTTTCTTGATTTATATTTGGTGAATAAACAATTATAATATTTTTTTCTCTGTAAAGAATTTCATAATTTCCAATAATTTCATCATCTGGATGGGGTGCAACAATCACCGTATCACTCATTTTTTGTTCCTTTCTTTCAATTTTTATTTTGTTCTTACTATATATATTAATAGCTGGGATCTATAGAAAGTAGTCACTTTTATACAAAAAAGGAGAAAAATTATGCAATTTGATCTAGAATGCCTCGATTTTTATAACACATATGCCAGCGACATCTTCACCGTGATTTCGTTCATCGACAACAAGATGGAGTTTCGTTACATCAGCAAGTCAGTCGAGAGGATTCGTGGTATCTCCGTTGAAGATGCCATGAAAGAACCTCTCGAAAAAGTATTTTCGATCAAGTCTTTTGAGATGATCTTCAACCATCTCATGAAGACTGTTACACTCCTTGATCCTCTCAAGGAGAAGGAGGAGTTCATCAAATCGTTGGAGGTAGAACTCAAAACATATCATGAGAGCCTACCTCAAATAGATTGTGTTATAACGATACGTCTGACCGCGCAGTATGGGAAAATTTCCTACATAACTGCAATGGTCCAAGACGTATCATGGGTTAGCCGAAACAGAAAAAAGATGGGAGTGTTGGAAATGGCAGGTAAAACTTGCCATGAATTTTCCCAACCTGCCCAGGCCATCTCTGGTTATACTCAACTGCTTTCATTTGAGTTGAAGAAATCCAAACCAGATATGGAAAAGATTTTCAAATACATGGGAATGATCCAAAGCCAAAATGAGAAATTATCTTCCCTTTTGGTAAAAACCCATGATATTATTTCGATGGAGAAATATACCAGAAAAAAGAATCTATAAAGGCTGCGAAAATATTCAACAAGGAGGTGACAGGTGTATGATTTCATGGAAATTTCCAGGCAGTATATGGACTTCATGACCACTCATTCAAGTGATGTGTTCTACATCCTTGATGAGAATCTGAAGTACGTGTACATCTCGCCATCTGTATTTCAGTTGCGTGGAGTGACACAGGAGGAAGCTCTAACGCAACAAACGTATGATCACTATACCGAAGAGTCATTGAAAAGAGTCAAAACGATATATAGTGATTATATTCAAAGACTCGATCAAAATCAACGAGAACAGCACTTTATAAAGAGGGTTTATCTTGAGCTGAAAAAGAAACCATCTGGAACAGTGCATGTGGAATCCACAGTCAAAATGGTAGCCAAATATGGAAAGATTCAATACATATGCGGCCTGACCAGAGACGTTTCGAAGGTTATAGAAAATAACTTTCTTAAAGGTGTCGTTGAAATGGCAGGGGCGACTTGTCATGAATTTTCCCAACCATTTCAAGTAATTTCTGGTTGTGTTGATCTTATAGAACATAAGATGAACAACAACGAACTGTCAACTGAGGAATTGCGTAAGTATGTCTCACGAATAAAAACTCAAATTGAGAGAACGGCTGATTTGTTAAATAAATCGCGGGCAATCATTCGTGGAGAAACTGAGTTGAAGAATAAAAAATATGACAGTCAGACGAAAATTGTCGATCTGTCATAATTAAAAAAATGAAGTTGAGAACTCAACATTCTCATTCTTCATTTTTTAACTATTTTTTGTTCTCTGTTAAAAAATAAAAGCTATATATATTAATAGGTGAAATGATGTAAGTGGTGTTTGCAGTTTTAATGCAAAAGTCAGACCATAAAACTGCTATAAGCGTATTTTCTTTTGACGCTATAAAATGGTAAAATCGAAAACCCAAACAATGGTTTGGTGTGGTGTAAGATACCATTCTGTGCTGCAGAACAGAAAATATCCAGGTAGTACCTATTTGGCCAGATAGACTCTACCCACCACTTCATCATTTTTTCTTTTTAAACTCTCTCAGAAAAGGAATGATTTCACAATGAGAATGACACAGTTCATTGGTCTAACGACAGAGGCAAAAGATTTTCTACGAGAAAATTGTGTACAAGATGTATCTATGGCATGTCCTCATTGTAATAAACCAATCTATTATAAACATAAAAGTGAAGTATATGAATCGGCAGCCCACTTTGGAATGTTTGACGATGGGCCTGAACTCGATAAATATTTTTTAAAAGATGGAACAACTGTTAAAGAAGTTGTTCAAGCTTGTCCTTGGTCATCTGGACCATGTATTTTCTTATGTCTTGAAAAAGAAGACGGAACAAAAATTTTCGAATGGAGTGTCACCGAAATCAACAACGCATAGAAAGGAAGGAAGGAAGAAATGCTCATCAAAACACACACTGCTTTTTGTCTCGATGAATCCGGGTCAGTATTTGGAATCATCAAACCTCTCGTCAACGCCTATAACAAAAATATCGAATCTATTCAAGCATCTATTTTGAAACAAAAACAGGAAGCAACGGTTTCTCTGTTTGCTTTCGGTGATCGACGGCTATTTCACAGAACTCTATATGTCGGTCAAGATATACGCAATGTGAAACCTCTTGCGCATGGCTCTCTGATTCCTTCTGGAAACACACCGCTATTCGATTCGGTTGCAAGAGCCATAATGGAACTGGAACGTCTGGATGACGGAGACCCAAACACATGTTTCATCGTAACAGCCGTCACCGATGGTCAGGAGAATTCCTCATCAAGACCTGGCGTTCACGGTACTATAAAAATGATGCAAGATAGAATTTCTACCGATAGGTGGACATTCACATTCTTGGTTCCTCAAAGTGAGTTGCAAATCTTTGCAAGGAACTATTATCAAATCCCGGCTGGTAATATTCAAGGATGGGATGAGAAAACGGAAGCCGGAACTCATGCCGCATTCGTTACCAATGCCGCAGCATATGACAACTATTTTGGTCTGAGGAGTAGTGGGCTTCGTTCATCCAGTACATTCTATGCTGATCTCAACGGCGTGTCTGCCAAAAAAGCAGGAAGAAAATTGGCTGAAATCACGAGCGATGTCAAATTCTTCGGCACCGACAAAACTATCCAAATCAGTGAACTCGCTCAAATGAAAACAAAGCTCCCCTATGTAAAAGGAACTGCGTTTTATCAACTGACCAAACCCGAAAAGGAAGTTCAAGCGTATAAGCTCATCGCTATCCGCAACAAAACTTCCAAAAAGGTTTATGCAGGTTCGGAAGCGAGAGAAATGATTGGGCTTGATGTGTCTCATACGGTTCGATTGGCTCCTGGTGATCATGGAAATTGGGACATATTCATTCAGTCAACTTCCAGCAACCGGAAGATTATGCCAGGCACAGAAATTATGGTGTGGAAAGAAGCAATCAACTATACAAATTGAGATAACTGATGAGGGGGTGGTGATTTTTACCACCCTCTCAAAAAAAGGTAAAAACCATGAATGACTTTTTGATGTATTATATGCCAGCAATATTATCTGCATATTATATTTTTCTTTTATCAGATATACCAAGAAAAAGCTATATTATTAAACTATTTTTATTTTTAATATGTTTAATTCCATTTTTTAATATAACAATTTCTTTCTTTTTCTTTACCCTTGAAACAATAAACATTTTAAGGAATTTATTAAATCATGCTGATACAAAGTCTGTTGGACAATGACAAATATAAATTTACAATGCAGCAAGCTTTGTTAAAATTAGGGTTTGCTTCTGTTCCTGTTGAATATAAATTCAAAGATAGAAATAATTTCGATTATACAAACTATTATACACAAATAGTAGAAGAAATAGAAAAATTAAAAAGGTTATTTCTAACAAATGAAGAAATGAACTTTCTCAAAAGTTTAAATCTATTCTCAGAAGAGTATCTGTTATTTCTCAAATATTTTCGTTTTGACCCAAGTCTTGTCAAAGTAAATATAGACAAAAATGGGCAATTGGATATAAGAATAAAAGGACCATGGTTTCAGACTATTCTTTTTGAGATTCCAATTTTATCAATAATTAGTGAAATCAGGTCTGAAAGAAAAGCAATGCCTGATTTGGCTATAAATATATTTAAACAGAAAATACAAGGTATTATACCAAAAGATTTTAAATTTGCGGATTTCTGTACAAGAAGAAGAGCATCTTTTGATGTACAAGAAAATCTTATTTTCTTTTGTAAAGAATGTATCCCAAGTAATTTTGTTGGAACAAGCAATATGTATTTTGCTATGAAATATAATATAAAATCAATTGGAACCATGGCGCATGAATGGTTACAAGCTCATCAACAATTAGGTTATAGAATCGTTGACAGCCAAAAAATGGCTTTCGAAAACTGGATAAAAGTTTATAGAGGAAATCTTGGGATTGCTCTTTCTGATGTTATTAACACTCACGCATTCCTGAAAGATTTCGATGACCCACTATTTTATAAACTTTTTGATGGTGTTCGTGAAGATTCTGAACCTGAACCTATAACATTCGGTCAAAAAATGATCAGTTTTTATTATAAAAGAAAAATAGATCCAAAAACAAAAACAATAATATTCAGTAATTCTTTATCTTTCCAAAAAGCATTTGAAATTCACAGAACATTTTACGGAACAATTGGTATTTCTTTTGGTATAGGAACCAATTTTGGAAATGACTGTGGAATTAAACCACCGAATATAGTATTAAAAATGGTAAAATGCAACGGACAAGATGTTGCGAAAATATCGAATGCACCTGGAAAAGAAATGTGTGAAAATCCAGAATATGTAAATTATTTAAAATCCGTATATGAGGTAATATCATGATGTTTTTCAAAATTTTAGGTGCTATTCTATTAGTATATATTATTGCGTATGTATTGGATAAATTAGGTCTTTTTATTGTTGATGTTATTAAAAGGAATTATAAAAAATGAAATGGTTAAAACCTCCATGGTGGGAATATCTTTTAACAAATTGTACTGGATGGACTAATTTTATATGTAGAATAAAAGGGCATCCTTGCGGCGTTGTTTATTATAATTCAACTGGTCTTGAACCAGATATGCATTGTAAAAATTGTGGAGAGGATTTAGGCTAATGGAATTTCTTCAATATGTTGACAATTGGCCAGCAGCAATTGCTTGTTCGTGTATAGTCTTAGCTGTTGCTTGGATAATTGTAACTTATATAAAAGGATTATTGGGAAAATGCTAAAAAAATATAAAGAAACAGTATGTAAATGTAATATATGTATAAAAATGTGTAAAACCAGACCTTGTTGGGGAACTCCAGAAGAAGTAAAAAAAATAATCGAAGCAGGGTTTGCTAATAAACTGATGTTAGATTATTGGGTAAGTTCTCCAAATATTTATATTGTAAGTCCAGCTATAACTGGATATGAAAAAACAGATGCACCTTATAGACCAATTGGACAATGTGCATTTTTAAATAAAAAAAATCTATGTGAACTTCATAATTTAAATTTAAAACCATCCGAGGGTAGAATGAGCGGATGTGAAAATAACAACGACGAATATAGAAGTCTACACCATGATGTAGCTATGACATGGGATAATGATGAAGGTAAAGAAGTTATTTTATTATGGAAAAAAGAAGTAAATTATGAAAGAATGAGTGATGATGAAGATGATGAAGATGATGAAGATTTTAGTTTAAAACTGGATTTCTTCATCTAAAATATTTAGAACATATTAGTATCCAAAAAATAATAGTTTGATAATTATATCAGGGTGTAGCTCAGTCTGGTAGAGCGCCTGCCTTGGGCGCAGGAGGTTTCGCTGGTTCGATTCCAGCCACCCTGACCACCTTTATTCCGACCAATCTTTCTCCTTTTATAGAACAAAATATAAAAGGAGAAAGATTATATGCAACTTTGCTCATATGGGTGTGGTAATGAAGGAAAATATAAATTAAAAAATGAAAAATTTTGTTGTTCATTATCACCAAATTCATGCCCAATAATTAGAGAAAAAAACAGTGTAACAACAAAGAAAACTAATCATTTCATAAACAATGCCAGTAAAATAAGAAGCAATTGTAAATGGTGTAATAGAGAATCTTCTTTACCTGTCATAAAAAGGCATGAAAAATTTTGCTATTTAAATCCTATTAATATTAAATTTTGTCCAGTATGTAATAATATTATAAAAAACTATAAACATAATATAACTTGTTCATCTAACTGTGCAAAAATTTATTTTAAAGAAATGTATCGTGAATTTTCAAGAAAAAATAAAAATCTAACATATAGATCTATTTGTTTTGATAATCATGAAAAATCTTGTATAATATGTGGTGAGAAAAATATAGTGGCAGTCCATCATTATGATGGGAATCGTGATAATAATTCACCAGAAAATTTAATTCCTTTATGCCCAACACATCACGTATATATTCATAGTAAATTTAATATTTTAATTCAAGAAAAAGTTGATTTATACAGAAAAGAAATTGTTAATAAAATAACAAAAAAAGAAATAACGGACCTGTAGCCATCGGGGAAGGCATCTGATTGTCGATCAGATAAGTCCCTTCAGGTTCGCCAAAGTGCCAGAATAGCCGAATTGGTATAGGCGACAGTCTTAGGAACTGTAATTTGTGGGTTCGAGTCCCTCTTCTGGCACCATTCAAAACTCACAATATATGAAGGAATTCATATGTCAAAAAATAAAGTCATTTATTGTATCAGAATCGAATATATAACAGGTGATAGTTTCCACAGTGAAGAAACATCAGAAGTTTTAGACTATGATTGGACAAATATTAACATTGTAAAACAAAATGTTGAAAGAATCAAAAATCATTATAATGTAGCAAAAGAACATTATAGTAGTACAAAACCGAAAAACCTACCAGTAGGAGCAGTTTGGGAACCTCAATTTAGAATGATTCTTCTTGAATTATTAACCAATAAAAAAGAAAAAATGAAAGTTTCTGCAAGCTGGTGTGGATATTTCGAACATTTACAAGCAGTTTCAATAGTTTTAAAAGATGAATTGTACAGAATTGATTTTTAAACATTAAAGGAATCACGAATGATAAAACTTCCAACAATAAATCCAGAAGTTGTATCGAAAGAAATTGAAAATTTTATTACAAACAAAGTAATTGGACTGAACAAATCCGGTATCGTTATTGGAATCTCTGGAGGGATTGATTCTGCTGTTACTTCAGTGCTATGTAAACGCGCAGTATTCGAAAGTAATGCAGGATTACAATTAGTCGGTCTTATTATCCCAGGTGACGATTCCGAAGCAAGTCATCAAGATACCAGAGATGCTTTGGACCTATGTAGAAAATTCAATATTCCATATGAATATATACAATTAAAAGATATTATTTATTCACATGAGCAGAGTTTAAATAAAACAGTTCTCGGTCAAGATTTGAGAAAAACTGTTCGTGGAAATATGATTTCAAGAATGAGATCAAATATTATTCACACATTTGCTGAAATTACCAACTCACTAGTCTGTGGTACAGGAAACAAAGATGAAGATTATGGAGTTGGTTATTATACTCTTTTTGGTGATGGTGCTGTTCATATGTCACCAATTGGAAATCTATCAAAACGCCATGTATATGAAATGGCACACTTTCTTGACATCCCTGAAAATATTATAAATAAAAGACCTTCGGCTCGTCTGGAAGAAGGTCAAACTGACTATGATGACTTGGGTTATGGATACGACATCGTAGAAACAATTATGGAATGTATGAGACGTGATATGAAATCCGTCGATATATTAGAAGAAATAAAATATATGAATTATAATAAAAACAAATATACAACATGCCTATCTGTACTCAAAGATGTTCTTCATAGGCATGTAAATGCTATAGATAAAGCAAAATTAGTATCACCTGATATAGCGAAAATAACAGTCGAATATGAAAAATAAAACTGGATTGGTAAAAGAAGCATACGAAAAAGCGGCAGAACAAGTTCATAAAGATCTGTCGCTTTTGAGAAAAATCGTAATGAAAGAAGGAGACGTTAAGACTCATGAAAATCATCGAAGGAATGAAGGAACTCAAGCTTATTCTGAAAAAAGTGAATAAGAACAATGAGTTGATCAATGAATATGCAGCTTGCCCCGACAACGAAAGACTTCCTTTTGGAGATAAAAAGTCTCAAACTAAAGAAGTTCTTTCTATATTGCAAGCAAACAAAGATCTTATTAAAAATTATCTCAAAATTAAACAAAATATTGACAGAACAAACTTGCAAACAAAAGTTGAAATTAGTGGCGTCACTTACACCATTGCTGAACTTTTGGTATTGAAAAGAACTCTATGCCAAAATATGATAGCTTCATATAAAGCTCTCAATGACAACAGCGCAAGACGAAGAATATCTTCTTCTATGATGAAAACCGAAAAAGCTCCTATTATTGAAAAGTTCTATGATGAACATATGAAAAATGATGGTCTTCGTGAATGGGAAGATTTGTACCACAATATCGATTCCAGACTTGAAGTCATCAACGCAACAACTGATCTTATAGAACAATAAGAACAAAATAATTGACTTCTGTAGCGTAAACTAACGAGAATAAGAGAACGTACTTTATCAACGAAATGATAACAACATATAATGACATATGGTGAGGACTTGTAATCCTTAACTTATTCAAGATTCAAGACTAACAGAATAAAGTTTAAGACAACCCAAAGTCGATAAAAATGGGGTTAATCAAGAATCAAGAAATACAGGTTCAAGTAATCGAAGGATAAGAAGTCGTATTCTTTTCCAGAGAGCATAAAAATCCAGACCTTAGTGCTCGCCTTTTCTCAGGCATTCAGAGCACTCCTGGCTGTTATAGAAGTCAAATTGTTTTTTAAATGAAAGGAAGATTTTATATGAAAAATATAGATGTTATATATGATTTTAGTTGTGTATTAGAAGATTCTAAAAAACATATATGTTGGTTTTATGTATCATTTTTTAAAGATAATATTAATAAAACAACAAAAGAAATTGAAACAACAGAAGAAATACGCCTTCATGTTAATGTAGATAGAACAGAAACTATATCTTTAACACAACTAGAAGAAAATGCTGTCAAAAAAGCAAAAGAAATTTTAATAGATCTATATAAAAATATATTATGATTATGACAAATTTATGTGATTATGGATGTGGTCGTGAAGCAAAATATAAATTAAAAAATGGAAAACTTTGTTGTGAACAAAAATCAAATTCATGCCCATTTATAATTAAAAAAATAAAAGATAAAATTATTGAAATACAATCTAAAAAAATTAATTGTAAGTGGTGTAATAAAGAAAATAATAAATTTTCTATTTCTTTACATGAAAACAAATGTTATTTAAATCCAGTAAATATAAAAAAATGTTTAAACTGTGAAAATATAGTTAAAAATAAAAAATATAATTTTTGCAGCAAAAGTTGTTTCGCAACTTATAATAATAAATTACGAACAAAGAAAAGAAAACATTGTTTAGAATGTAACAGTGAGATAGAAAATCATAAAATATTTTGTAATAATAAATGCCAACAAAATTTTAAATATAAAGAGTCAATAAAAAAATGGTTAAATGGTGAAATATCTGGTACTGTAAAATCAGGAGCAGCAGTTTTTATAAAAAAATATTTAATTGACATTTATGGAAACAAATGTTCAATATGTGGTTGGAACAAAATAAACCCCACAACTGGTAAAGTTCCTGTTGAGGTTGACCATATAGATGGAAATGCATATAATAATTCTCCTTTAAATGTTAGATTAATCTGTCCAAATTGTCATTCATTGACACCAACATATAAGGCATTAAATAAAAAAAGTTCTAGAAATTTCAGAAAAGCCCAGATTCCTTAGAGGTAAAGGGCCTGCCTTGTAAGCAGGATGTCGGGGGTTCGAATCCCTCTCTGGGCTCCAAGTTCTAAAAAGGAGCATGAGTATGGCTGATATAAATGCGAAAGATAGAGAAGCTGTAAGAAATAATAAGTGTCCAGATTGTGGTAGCACATTATTCAATAAGATGTTTTCTGGTGAAGAAAAACCAGTATGTTTTAAATGTAATACATGGTTCGAAATTTGGGGAAGCGGAAATGTTGTACGTTGTCTCGAAGCAAATAAACACTATATGCAAACCGAAGATGAACTTGGTAATTATTGGGAAGGTGCTCCTTACGACTTAACAAATTAAAAAAAGTGATTTTAAATGGATGGTCTAGAAGAATGTAAAGGGTGTGTTGTTTATAATGAACATAAGGAATATAGTGTAAATAATCCATGTAAAATATTAAAAATTATTAAAAATAATAACGAAGTTAAATGCCCATGTTGGAATTGTATAGTGAAAATTATTTGTAAAACTTCAACATGTCCATACATAAATAAAATAATGAAAGAATATCCACTGGAATGGAGGTAAGATGATTAATTTCTCTTATGATATCTTCTAAGTAACTAACACTTAGGAGGTAAAAGAAATGAGATTTTATTATGGTGAACAACTTCTATGGAAATGGTATTGGAAATATGGGGAACATACTTATCGTTATAGAATTGATCCTGTACCACACACTGCAAAAAGACATTATGGACATTCTTATCGTAGAATAAAAACAACTCAAGAACGTAGATGGTGTCTGACAGAATATGCGAAATATATCAGACCAAACAGAAAACATCTGCCAGAAGAATGGGATGAAATTTGTCGCTCAGATGTTAAAAATAAAAAATCTTGGAAAAAGAAAAAAGTTCAAAAACAGTGGATGAAACATTTATAGTCTCGTAGCTCAGTCTGGTAGAGCAGCAGACCGATAATCTGAAGATCACTGGTTCAAATCCAGTCGGGACTACCAAAGCTTGTATGGTGAGCGCGCGATCACTGTACGACTCTTATTCCTCATTTGCGCAAATGGTGAGTAAGAGAGGGGGGTATCGCTTAATCTGGTAAAGTTTCCGTACACGGAAGATGATGGTTCGAATCCATCTATCCCCCAACCATAAAAAAAGGATTTAAAAAAAAAATGAAATGTATATTCTGTGGGAAAAATCTAACCGATGTTAAAAATATTATTGCAGCAAATAGTAAAATTGGAATCTGTAATAACTGTATTTTAGAATGTGTTAATATTTTAGAAAATCCTGATTCCAAACCTGTAATTATAAATTTATCTAGAAACAAAAATAGTTAAATTATATGTGCGCCCGTAGCCTAGAGGATTAGGCCACAGACTTCTAATCTGTTTAACGGGGGTTCGAATCCCTCCGGGCGTACCATTTTTATCTCTAAAATTTTTAGGATATATAATGAACAAAAAATGTGAAGGTTGTTCTTTGGGAATAAAAGAATGTTTATTATCATATTTTTTATCAAAAAGTGATATTAAATGCCCATGTTATAATTGTATTATAAAAATTGTTTGTAAAAAAGAATGTGATGATTTTCAAAATTTTGAAGTGTGTACCTTAAACAAAATGGAGAGTTTGGATGAACTTGACACTAGAAAAACATCTTACCTATATCACAGAATTAACGAAAAATTTTAACAAAGCTGATAATAATAATGAAAGACATATTATTATTAACACTTTAATCAACGAATTAAATACCCTATCAAATTCTTTGGTCCAGGCTAGAAGTTTAATCGATCAGCAATGAAAGGAATTATATGGGTAGTTTTAATGTATCATGCTCAGTATCTCATTTAAGCATTGATTCAGGAGATGAAATTGTTTATTTTCCGTTAGAAGCAACAAAATATAAAAGAGATATATATACAAATAATGATCTTGGTGCAACTCTTGTTTATATTGACACATTTTTTGCTCCAGCGTGTTTTCCAATATTTGGGTCATATGACTCATATGGTGGTATAGAAAATATACTAAGAAATGATTCTGTTCTTTTTGCAGAACGATGGTATAAAAAACCAATAGAAAAAATATGGGAATTACGAGAGAATGACGAAAAACCAGAAAATATTGTATCTGGAATGTTTGTTTTAAAATCAATATATGATTTAATGATAAACAAAGCTATTGATGAATATGGGAAAAGTTTAACTCATTTAAGAAAAGAACACTCTGATTCTTTTGAACAAATTTCAACAAAAATGAAAAAAGAAAAAGAGGAAGCATTAAAATATAATCTTAATTTAGAATATTTATACGCAACTGTTAGTTCATCTCTTACATTTCCACGATACAAAACTATGAACGAAATGGCTGTAAGTTGTATAGAAAATAAAAAAATGAAAAATGAAATAATCGATCTAGTTATATTCGAAGATTTATTATATCAAGTAAATTCATTTTATTTCCCAAACCTATCTGGAATGCAACTTGGAAACAATTTCATAAGCAACATTATAAACAATGCTGCTCTTCAAATAACAAAAAATAGAATAAAATCAATGATAGGAAAATACAGTGAAATTGGTGTGTAAAGGTTGCGTAACCTTACCAGTATGTAAAAATAGAGATTTTCATATAAACAGAGAAATTTGTAAATTATTATTTGATGAATATGATACTTATAATGATATGAAAAAAAATCCATCTACAAAAAAATATAACTTATATTTAAAAACACATGAAAAAGAAATTAATTTTGTAAATTATCCAGAATTAGCTCCTGAAGAAGTAAATTTGTCTTAGAGAGGAGTTGTTATGTTAGAATTTAAAGGAAAATACGGCAAAGCAAAAGTTATGATCGATACAATCGATCAAGAAACTACAAAACAAATATATGAATTCTTGAATCACGAAGCTTTCACCAATCCAATTGCTATCATGCCTGATACACATGCTGGTAAAGGTGCTGTAATTGGATTTACAATGGAAATGACTGATAAAATAATTCCAAATGTTGTAGGTGTAGATATCAACTGTGGAATGCTTATGTCTGTTTTTTCAGAAAATCTATTGGAGAAAGTTTCTCGTGATGAAATAATGAATATTGTTTTAAAAAATGTACCATTTGGTACAAGTGTACATTCCAAATCTCAAATAGATATAAGAAATAAAGTGTTTTGGAATGAAATAACTTTAAAACACTTGGATTTCATGAGATCGTATAATAAACGCTTTGGAACCAATCATAAATTGATGGAATATTCCGATGAATGGTTGGTGAAAAAATGCGATGAAATAGGAATGGATTATGGAAGAACACTTCTTAGCTTGGGAACAGTAGGAGGTGGAAACCATTTTATTGAATTGGGGCAATCCCAAAATACAAATAAATACACTTTAACTATTCATTGCGGATCAAGACAATTCGGATTGAAAATTGCTGAATTCTGGCAGAAAAAAGCTGGAAAAGCTCAGTTGGCTTTTTTAACAGGAGATGACATGTTTGGTTATCTTACAGATATGTTGTTCGCAGCTCATTTTGCAGAATATAACAGAAAAATAATTGCCGACATCATTCGAAATAAATTCCCACATGATATCACATGGGAACGACAATTAGAAACTGTTCATAACTTTGTGGACTACAAGGATTTCATCATCAGAAAAGGAGCCATCAGGTCATACTCTGGTGAACAAATGATTATACCTTTGAACATGGAAGATGGTATTCTTCTTTGTGAAGGAAAATCAAATCCAGAATGGAATTTTTCTGCTCCTCATGGAGCTGGAAGAGTTGGTTCTAGACGATGGGCAAAAGATAATCTGAACCTTCAGGAAGCAAAAGAAAGAATGGAAAACAAAGATATTGTATTTTCCAACCTTCCTGTTGATGAATTGAAGGGCGCATATAAAGATCCATTAATTATAGAACAAAATATATCCGAAACCGCAAACATAATTGACCGTATAAAATCAATTATGGTTACAAAAGATGCGTGAAATTTTCATCAATTATCATAATAATATTAGAGAAAAATTTTGTAATAGTTGTACATTAGATTTATTTAAATTTATTTATATACTTTATTTAGATTTATTTTATGTTATTTTTATAAAAAGAAATCCATGTAAAAAATGTATTATTTCACCATGTTGCTCTGATAAATGTAATGAAAAAATATTTCACGAGAATCATATTACAAATTATCCAGGTATGTTTTCTTTAATTTTATCTTGTTGTTGTTTATTTCCTATTATGATATTTTTTATAATATTAGCTATTTACATAGTTGCAAAATAAATATGGAGGTGTAGCCAAGTGGTAAAGGCGCGAGACTTTGACTCTCGTATTCAATGGTTCGAATCCATTCACCTCTTCCATCAACTTTCTTAGAAAGGATAACTACTTGAAAAAATTGTTATTGTTGTTGACAATATTATGTTGTTTTGGTTTATTTGTACCATGTACCTATGCAGATATAACAATTGATCAACTATTAAAAGACCCAAATATTGATCAACGAACAAGAGAAAGTATTGTTCAAGCTATCAAAAAACAAACTGAAAATGAGACAATTGTTAATATTGAACGTGTAAATGAATATGTCAAATTTGGTGAAGCATTTGCCGAATCTCTTCAAAAAGTATGTAAAGTTTTAAACGTTGAAGTTAATGACTTCGTTAAAACACCTGTGGGAAAATTCACAGCAATTTGTATAGCATATAAAATATTCGCAAAAGACTTTCTTAGTATCACTATAAGATTTTTTCTTGTTACATTTATAATTATATTTTATATAGGATTTATAATCTTATTGAAATATAAAAAAGAAAAAATACTCGAAAGAGAAAGACATGAATATGATAGAAAAAAAGAATCGACTGATATAATAAAAGAACAATATATAGTATATCAACGCCCATTTGAAATGAGCGAAGATGTAAGAAGCTTTGTTTTTATAGTATCTTCAATTATAGCTATTTTGGCACCTATTATAATTTTATCCACTGCTTTGTAATAAAAGAAAGGTTAATTAATTGAAAACACTAATTAGTATTCTTACAATTATTATTTCTATTGTTATATTTTCGAATTATTCATATGCAGTCGAACAAACAACAACACAGATAAGTGCTGAAGAATTATTAAAAGACCCAAATATATCATCTGAAGTAAGAGAAAGTATTGTTAAAGCTATTAATAGTAAACAACCAAACACAGTTATAAATATAGAAAGAGCTTATGAATGGAAGGATTTCGTAAAAGTATTTGCTGAAGCAATAAAAGATGTATGCCACACATTAAATGTAGAAGTCAACGAAATTGATGCAAATAAGGCTATTTCATATGAACCTTATATTAATTTCGCTGAACAAGCAAGAACTGACAAAGAAATAAAAAGTATTATATTTATTGTTTCATCTATTATTTGTTTCTTTGCTTGTATTATAACTATAGGAACTATTGGTTGAAAATATTTTATAGTGGGTTAGCTCAGTGGTAGAGCGTGGTGCTTATAACGCCGTGACGAAGGTTCAATTCCTTCACTCACTACCAAATTGTAAGGAGAATCTGTTATTATGAAAAAAACCACAATTGTTAATTTGATTGGCGGTCCTGGAGTTGGTAAAAGCACAATTGTATCTGGAGTATTTTCTATCTTGAAAATGCACAGAGTTGATTGTGAATACGTTCCAGAATACGCCAAAGAATTACAATGGGAATATGGTAACATTTCAAACGCTGATCAAATTAAAATATTTGGTGAGCAATATCATAGATTGTGGATTTTAAAGGACAAAGTTGATTTCATAATAACAGATTCTCCAATTATACTTTCATTGTATTATGCGAAACATCTTGGAAGTTCTCCATTTAACAAAATGATTTATGATTTCTTTCATTCATTTGATAATATTAATTTCTATCTGGAAAGAAATATTCCATATGATAATAATGGAAGATGGCAAAATGAAAGTGAAGCAAAACAAATCGATCCAGAATTAAAAGAAATTTTAAATTCCAATGATATCAAATATATGAAAGTTAATTCTGATTATTCATGTATCAATACGATATGTAATCATATACTAGTTAAATTACAAATACCACAGATTTACTACATGTATAAATCGGCTTGAGGAAATTGTAAATAAACTAGTTTAGTTTAGAAAGGATACAAATGAATTGTGATAAATGTAATAGCGAACGTGTAGCATCTATTATGGGAAAGTGTTCTGATAGTTCATTTATAAATTTATTGGGAATCGAACACGAAGGTTATGTTCCAGATGATGTAGGTATTGGTGGCGGAGATTATATTGAATTCAATCTTTGCTTGGATTGTGGAAAAGTCCAAGGAGAGTTTCCATTGCCTGATCCCAAGTTTTATATTGAAGATGAAGAAGATGAAGAAGATGAATAGTATAAATGTAGGTGATATTGTTACACCAAGAACACCTGCTGGTTTACAAATAACAAAAGAACCATGTAATGGCGAATATAATCAAAAACGAAAAGTTACATGTATTTTCAAAGGAAAAGGTACAGTAATAGAAATAAAAGATATTATTATCGATTATACAACATGGCCACCAGACTATGAAGATATAGGTAAAATCAATTACAGATGTTGTAAAATTAAATGTGAAACTGGAATCGGTTGGGGTGGTGAAGGTGCATTAATAAAATTAGTTAAAAGAAAGGAATAAGCAAAATTATGTTATGTTCAAATTGTGGAAAAAATATTCCGTTTGTTGGAGAAGTATGCCCGTATTGTCATAGAAAAAAAGATAAAGATCAACAATATACAGTTTTAGCATTTATTTTAGGCGGTATTTTGGGTTATTTAGGTTATATATTATTTAATTTTTGGGGCGCTGTTATTGGGTTCATAATTGGTTGTTTCTTGTTTATTATAATAACCAAACCTAGTAAAAGTGAACCACCTGATGTACATAATGTATAAATTATAACTAAATAAGTTCGTTTAAAAAAAGAAGAAAGGAACGAAAGTGAATAGGGCAATTAAATTTTTAATTTTTATTATTTCTTTATTTTTCTACACTACAGTTTTTGCGGATACTCAAAATATTTCTTCAAAATGGAATACATACGTTAAAACTGATAATATGACAAAAAAATTAATTACGTTTTGTACAATAGAAAGTACAAATGTAATTAATTTAGATTTTCCGTATTCTGGAGAACAAAGAGGAAAATTAACTATAAGAAAACATCCTAGATTTGGTCATGATATTATATTTTCTGTAGAAAAAGGTCAAATTTTATGTCATGAAAGATGTAAAATAAATATAACTTTTGATAATAAAAATATAGACTGTAAACCAATTGACTTTAATTTTACAGTACCGTCTGATTATTCAACTAATGTAATATTTTTAATGGATTCTTATGCATCTTCTTCTAAAGACAAAGTACAAATATTATATGTTTCTATGTTAGAATCATTTATAATAGGAGCCAGTAAAAAAAATTGTAAAATGTTAATTGAAGTTCCATTTTATCAAAATGGAAATATTATATTTGAATTTGACATAAAAAATATTCCTAAAATTTAAATTAATAATCTATTTCGAACCCTCTTTAAAAATATTTAGAACAAAATCAAAAAGAGGGTTCGATTATGTTATGCGAAAATTGTCAAGAAGAATATACAGAAATTTATGGGTCTGGAAGATTTTGTTCACCAAAGTGTGCTAGAGGATTTTCAACAAAATCTAAAAGAAAAGAGATAAATGAAAAAGTATCAAAAACATTGATTGGGTTTAAAACAATTCCAGGCGGAAAGATTAAAGTTTGTGATTATGGTTGTAAAAATGAAGCTAAATTTCAACTAGAAAATGGAAAATGGTGCTGTGAAGATTCATTTGACAAATGCCCAAAAAATATTAAAAAAATTAGAAAAAAAGTAGATAAAATTCATTATAAAAATCATGGAAAAAAAGTTAGAAAAGGACTTATAGAATATTATAAAAAACAATATTCAAAAATTATAGAAAATGTTCCTTTTGAAAATTGGCCAAAAAAGTTAATACGAGAATATCTATTTAAAGAAAATAATAATAAATGTCAAATATGTGGATTTCAATATTCAGAAGATGAAAACAATACAGATGGTCCTTTCCAAATTCATCATATCGATGGTAATAATAAAAATTGGAAAAAGGAAAATATACAACTTTTATGTTTAAATTGTCATTGGGGAACTCCAAATTTTGCTTTTAGAAACAGAAAACATACAGAAGAAACTAAAAAAATTCTATCTATAAAAGTAAATAAATCTCCCATATGTTTTCATAAAAAATATAATATTTGAAAATATTTTTAATTTAATGTGGGTAGAACTGGTGTTCCTATAAGTCTCATAAGCTTATTTGCAAGGGTCCGATTCCCTTATCCACATCCATATAACAAATTCTCCCACAAACAAAACACTTCTTAACAAAAAACGAAAGGATTTCACAATGTTCTCCCAAAAAGGTTCCACAACTCTCATCGTCGTCGTTCTACTGGTCGCTCTCATGGTTGGTGTTGGTGGCTCCATTATTCTGATGGCCATCACATACAAAAACCAGGAGCAAGCTCTTCGCACCGATATCGAAGACCAACAGCGCAAGATCGAAGCAAACTTCGACTCTATGTGGAAGATCATCACCCAAAAGGTTCAAGTCCTCGACAAGTATTCCGACGATTTTAAAGAAGTTGTTCGTGGATACACTCAGGGGCGCTATGGGCAGAATGGTTCTCAAGCTATGTTCCAGTGGCTGAAAGAACACAACGTTCCCATTGATGCCTCACTCTACAAGGAAATCATGGTCACGATTGAAGCTCGGCGTCTTGGTTTCGAACGTGAGCAGAGAATCCTTTCAGAAATGGCCGCTCAACATAAGAAGTTCTATGTAACCATGCCATCTATGTGGTTCGTAAGTGGTTCTCCTGTACAGGTTCAGATCATTTCATCGGACAAGACAAAGGCAGTCATCGAGTCGGGTCGTGAAAATGACACTGAACTATTCAAGGACAACAGCAATACTTTAGAAAAGAAATAAAAGAAAGGAAACCAAATCATGTTCAGCATGATGTGGTTTGGTTTACTAATTCCTATCGTAATCTTGGGGTGCCTCCTGATAGTTCCAAAATGGAGGCACTCTCTTGTATGGTGGGAAGTAGTATTACCAATCGTAGTTACAATCACAACTATTGTTATTTGTCAAACTATAGCAGTAAATTCAGCAAAAGAAGATAAAGAATATTGGGGAGCAATGGGTGTGACAGTAACCCACCAAGAACCATTTGCTTATGATTCAGAATGTTCTGAAAGCTTTCCATGTGGAGAAAGCTGTGATAGTAAAGGCAATTGCAGCAAAGTATATTGCATACGATATGTTCACTGTGTTCAAAGTTCTCCAAGACAATGCACTCTATATGATAACAATGGAAATGGTACTGGAATATCATGTGGTATCTATGAACAACTTTCTAAACGATGGAAGATGCATAATTATAAAAAAGAAATTGTTATCACTCATAGTTCAGGTTATACAACTCATGGTGATAAATATAATAGACCCAATCATGGAAACAAACATCGAGTTGATTGGGACAATGATTGGGCAACCAGTGAACCAATGGTGTTAGAGAAGACGTATGAAAATAGAGTTCAAACTCTTTCACATTGGGGTAATATTTCAGAAAAACAAAAGAAAGAATATGAACTATTTGAATATCCAGAGGTTTATGGTTGGACAACAAGAACAGTTATGACCAACAAACCTCCATATTTTCATCAAGCTGACAAATATCTTTCCTATTTAAATGGTATTCTCAATACACCACAAAAAGGATTCAAGAAAATAAGAATCTGGATTCTTGTGTGGTATGATCAAAGTCAAGAAGTTGCTGAATATCAGAAAAAATATTGGAAGAATGGAAATAAAAATGAGTTCATCATAATGATAGGAGCAAATAAAGAACAAGAAATTATTTGGGCCGAAGTCATGTCATGGACTGAAAAAGATGACCTCATGATAGAAGTCAGAGATCATTTAAATATTGATTTTAAACAACAATCACAGTTATATTCTGGAAAATTGACAGATGAAGATCTTGTTAAATTTTCTATGTGGTTGGAAGATAAGCTACAAAAGAAATATGTCAAGCCTAGTTTTCATAAATATGATTTTATAGCAGTACAACCAAGTATTAACTCATTGATTATCAGTTACGGTATTATATTACTAATAAATATAGCTGTTGCTGTTTTTGTAGTAAAGAACCAATTCTATACCAATACAAGGAAAAAGTATGGAAGATAAAACACTTGAACTAATTTCTAATGAACATATAATGCAAAATATAAATATGGCATTAAAAGTTTATCTAAGTTATTTATATAATTATGAATATATAACAAAAGAAGAATACCTTGAATTATCAAGAAATACTGCAATAATTATCAAAAAACCAACATTCTTTGGAAATATTTGGAATAAAATATTAGGTAAAGTTAGTCAAGAAAATTTATTTATTGTTGTTGAACAAAAAACATTAATATATCAAGAACCAACGGAAGAAGTTAAAGAAGCAACATCTTCTGATTGTCAGGTTGTCAAATTCCCAAAAAATGGAGGTGAAAAGACAGAAAAGTAAATTAATAATAGACAAGTTTTTTACGTACCAAACAAGTTAACAAAAAAATCAATCACGAAAACGAAAGGATTCCTCTCATGAAAAAGTTCAGTTTTGCCCTGAGTCTCATTGTCTTGGTTATGTTTCTTGCCGCCTGTTCTTCATGGTCCTGGGACACCATCAAATACGGAAATGGTGCCTATCCCGGTCACATCGTTGAAACTGCTGAATGCTCTGTCGATGCCCCTGCGCTTCCCGCTGCCAAAGTGGTCAACATCAAGGAAGCGGTTCTCTTCGACTTCGACAAATCCAACATCCGCAAGAGCGAAGAAGCCACCCTCGACAAGATCGCTTCTTTGATGAAGGACAACCCCGATACCGCCCTTACACTGGATGGTTATACCTGCACCATCGGGGCCGACAAATACAATGCTGCATTGGCTTCCAAACGCGCAGAATCGGTAAAGGCCGCCTTGATTGCTCGTGGTGTTCCTGCTGAAAAAATCACCAAAGTAACATCAGTTGGTGAAACCGAGCTGTTCAGCAAAGTGAAAAAAGAGAATCGTCGAGTCATGGTTCTCTCAATCCAATAACATCTAAACAATTGTAGAACAAAATGGGTGAAAGTGTTACCTAACTTTCACCCATTTTTAAAGGAGTAGTTTTAAGTCCATGGTAATTTATAAGTGTACGGCATGTTTATTTGAGTTCGATGAATTTGATGCAATTGAAGAATATCATTGCCCAAGATGTAAAACAGAAAATAAAAATTTAAAAAGAGATCTTGATCTAATAGAAGATGTTAGAACAACATCATGTAAAAAACGCAAAACAACACCAAAATTCAGGGATGAATACTGTGAACAATAATAAAACATCTTATAAAGTTTCTGAAGAATATAGAAACAAAGATTCTATCTATTATAATGCAACATGTGATTGCGGTCATAAAGACTGTATGATGCTTCTTGAACTTGAAAAAGCAGACAATTTGATTTTTTTAAATATTTATAAAAAATTAGCATTTGATGTACATTGGAATGTACATGGAAAATTTAACTTTGTTATTCAACTATGCAAAAGAATAAAATATGCTTGTATTTTAATTGTTAAAGGAAGAATCGAATTATATGAATCATTTGTTATTAGAGATGAACGACAGATAAAAGGCTTAGTAAACGCCTTAGAAGAAGGTTGTAATTATTTAAAAGAACAACCAAATTGTACTTGTAAATATGGTTCATGTAATGTAGAAGAAAAAGATTGCCCAATTGAAAAAGGACTGATTCCATAAAATAAAAGGAGTTTAAATGGCTTTAATAAATCCTGGTATTTTAAGAGAATATGAAGAAGAACAAGAAAAAGAAAAATCATCTAAAAAAGGAAAAAGAAAAAAAGATCAGCCGATCAGTCCTTTGGCAAGAAGAAAATGGCTTGAAGATGAAGATAAATTTTAACGAATAATTATTAAAAACAAGAGGATTTTATCATGAAAATTGAAGTTAAAAACAATTGGGAAAATTTAACATATTTTTTAAATGGAAAACAATTAAATGAAAATAGTAATGGCAAAGCAATTTTATCTAATAATGAAACTGTAAATTATAAATCAAAAGTAGTTCATGGAACATATGATGATATGGGACATGTGTACCCATATACAACAAGACATTTAATTGCAACGATAGATTATTCAGGTTCAAAATTACAAGTTCAATTAAAAGATTTAGATATTAAAGAAATTATTGAAGACAAGCCATTAAGAGTAAAAAAACAATAAAAAATGGTGAGGTGCCTGAGATGGTAAAAGGGCTGGTTTGCTAAACCAGTTGGGCCTAAAAACCCTTGCAGGTTCGAGTCCTGTCCTCACCGCCAGAAAGAAAAAAATTGATAACAAATCCAGTTGATGGTTTACCTCTATGTATATTTTGTAAAGAAAATAACAAAAAAAAATGTGACGAGTGTATAAAAGAAAATAAAAATAATAAAAAATATTTATTATTAACATTTATATT
>AMWB02094673.1_pt1 | contig 24344 bp, 20 predicted proteins | sample 200311 | NCBI WGS metagenome assembly AMWB02 (sample SAMN02737377, study PRJNA173069) | bioreactor metagenome | biome: anode biofilm in microbial fuel cells | place: USA: California | collected 2010-12-16 | reverse complement strand
CTTCGCTTTACAGGCTGATGACATTACTGCTGAGGTCCCTCCCAGTCCCCAAATGGGCGACCTCGGATTCCCGATGTTCGCCTATGCCAAGATTTTTAGGATGAATCCTGTCCAGCTGGCGTCTATGGTCAGCGAAAAGGTGAGCCAAAAACTCCTACAAGAAGCCGATACAGATGCGCAGGACAAAGTTCAGGCCGTTGGCCCCTATGTAAACGTATATTTTGACCGCAAACAGGTCGTCGCTGAAGTTTTGAAACGAAGCGGCAATGAGGACTGGAACGATACCAAACCATTGTCAGGCAAGCGGATCATGGTTGAATTCTCTTGTCCAAACACGAATAAACCGTTGCATCTTGGTCATTTGCGCAACAACGTCCTGGGCGAATCGCTCTCTAGGATTCTAAAAGAGGCTGGAGCCGAGGTTCGTAAGGTCAATCTCATAAATGACCGTGGGGTCCATATCTGTAAGTCGATGCTCGCCTACAAGGTATACGGACAGGGCCGAACCCCTGAAGACGAAGGGCTCAAGAGTGACCATTTCGTTGGTAAGTACTACGTTCTTTTTAATCAACTCAAAGAACAGGACCCACAGGCAGAAGAAAAAGCGCAGGCAATGCTTAAATCTTGGGAAGAGGGCGACCCGGAGACAATTGCGCTTTGGAAACAGATGAATGAATGGGCGATTTCTGGTATAAAAGCCACCTACGAGCGACAGGGTGTCAGTTTTGACACATACTATTATGAAAGTCAAACGTACATGAAGGGTAAGGCTGAGGTTCTGGAAGGCCTTAGAAAAGGGATTTTCTATCAGGATGTCGATGGCTCAGTCTGGGTAAACTTAGAAGATATTGGGTTGGATAGAAAAGTCCTGCTGCGCAAAGATGGAACAAGTTTATACATTACTCAGGACATCGGAACGGCGATCTATCGGCATCAGGATTGGCCGTTCGACCAGCTTATCTATGTGGTGGCAAGCGAGCAGCAGTATCATTTTAGGGTTCTATTTGAAGTGCTGAAAAGACTTGGATTCGACTGGGCATCCAATCTGTATCATCTGTCGTATGGGCTTGTCAATTTGCCTTCCGGAAGAATGAAAACCCGAGAGGGTACCGTTGTAGACGCAGACGACCTCATCGATGAGCTTGTCGGGCTTGCAAAAGACGAGATTCGGGAAAAAGGTCGGGACGCCGAGGTAGGCAACGTCGATGCTGTTGCTGAAAAAGTTGCACTTGGTGCGTTGCACTATTATCTGCTCCAGTGCGCTCCTACCAAAGATATGCTCTATGATCCAAAACAGTCTCTGTCCTTTACTGGTGACACCGGCCCCTATATTCAATACATGGGTGCTCGTGCTTGTTCTATACTGAGAAAGCACGAAAAAGGCGAAGGGAATGCAAAAGATGGACACGCCAGCGCAGACGCACTCACCTCCGAAGGAGATTGGGCTTTGGTCCGGCGCCTGTCTATGTTCGATGCCAGTCTTGAGTTGGCCGCAAGGACGAAAGAGCCGTCGGTTCTGGCAGCCTATGCGCATGACCTTGCAGCGGATTTTTCTTCATGGTACAGAGACAACCCAGTGCTGAACAATCCAGATGCGGACGTGTCAACCAGCAGAGTTGTTTTGGTTAGTGCAGTACGGAGTACTCTTAAGACAGTGTGTGACTTACTCTGTATTCCTTTTTTGGAGCTCATGTAAGGCAACGATTGACAGAATTCGGTGATTAGGTGTATAAAAGTTCGCCAGCTATAGATTTTTGTGAGGAATTTCATGACACAGACAAAGTATGCAATTGTAGAAGTCAATGGGAAACAATATCGCGCCGAAGAAGGCAAGACTTTGATGGTGGATCGTTTCGCCAAGCAGGTTGGTGAAGAGATTTCGCTCGATAAGGTTCTTCTTATCTCTGGTGAGGCAGGAGTAAAGATCGGAAATCCATATGTCGAAGGTGCGTCGGTAAAGGCCACGATCGATTCTGAAATCAAAGGCGACAAAGTCGTGGTGTTCAAATACAAGCCCAAGAAGGATTATCGACTCACTCAGGGCCATCGCGAGATTTACACTGTACTCAACATAAAGGAATTTGTGGGCGCCTAACAGCGCTTTATACTATTGGAGGAAGCAACATGCCACATAAAGGCGTTAACGGGCGCGATTCAAATCCGCAACATTTGGGTGTCAAAAAATATGCAAGTCAAAAGGTAACTGCCGGTTCAGTCATAGTAAGGCAGCGTGGGTCCAAGATCAATCCTGGTAAGAATGTGGCGATCGCAAAGGATGACAGCCTTTATGCTCTCGTAGACGGGATAGTGTCCTTTAAAGAATACAAAGGCAAGAAATACGCCCAAGTCGAACCACTTACGCAGGAAGAATAGGTTTTTGGATCATGAGCCTGGCTGCCGGCAAGGTCAAGCTGAGCTTTAAAGTGTGACCTAAAAGTTGGAACGATAACAAAAGCCACCCGTGCATTCGTGCACACGAGGGTGGCTTTTTAAGTCTTAGCGATGTAGGAGAAACTCGGTTGGTAAAGTTTGCGGATGAAGCCGTTATCACGGTGTCTTCGGGAAAAGGAGGGGACGGCTGCATAGCCTTTAGGCGAGAAAAGTACGTTCCAAAGGGTGGACCGGCAGGCGGGGACGGGGGCCGGGGCGGCGATGTTGTCTTCGTGATCAAGCGCAATTTGCGTACGCTTTCTTACCTGCGTTACAAGCAGACGTTTAAGGCACAGAATGGCGAGCCTGGCATGGGTAGGAATATGCATGGCAGGGATGGTGAGGATATAGTCATTGCAGTGCCACCGGGAACTGTGATAAGCGATGCTGACTCAGGCGAAGTCCTGATGGACTTTGGACAAGAGAAACCAAAGACCTTGCAGGACAATAGAGGTACTTCAGACTCGGACCGGTTTTGGCACGATGGAGACACCTGGGTATTCTTGCGCGGCGGAAAAGGCGGACTGGGAAACACCCATTTTAAGACCTCAGTAAATCAAGCCCCAAGATTCGCGTCACCAGGTCAACCAGGAATGGAACGCCGTCTCAAGATTGAACTCCAGCTCATAGCCGATATTGGGCTCGTCGGTTTCCCGAACGCAGGGAAGTCGAGCCTCCTCGATGCCTATACGAACGCAAATGCAAAGGTCGGATCCTATCCCTTTACTACAAAAATACCTAATCTCGGTGTGATGACGATTCATGACCGAGATATCATATTGGCAGATATTCCTGGAATAATCGAAGGTGCGCATAATGGGGCAGGGCTCGGCCTGCGTTTCCTGAAGCACATTGCCCGTACTGCTGTCCTGGCTTATGTGGTTGATCTTTCAGTGCCTGACTGGGAAGGGCAGTTTTCTGTTCTGAGAAACGAACTAAAGGCATATAACGAAGCGCTCGTGCAAAAACCGTATCTGGTGGTGGTATCCAAGATGGATCTTCCAGAGGTTCAGGAACGCTTGCCGACCCTTCGGACTTTGCTTGCGAATGACGAAATTCACGGGGTTTCCGCTTTTACGCGGGAAGGTTTGGATACGTTAGGCGAGGCATTCTTTACGCTTGTTAGCCAGCGCGAACAGGAAAATGTCAGCCCTTCTGACTTTGGGCTCGACCTTGAAGTGGATTTTTTTGATGGTGGGCCTGATGCCGACCAGAATTTGGAATAGCGTAGAACAATCATGCGGAACACTGGAGACACGCTATAATGAAAACGGCCATTTTTGGAGGAACTTTCAACCCGGTCCACCTAGGGCATCTCATTCTCGCAGAAGAAGTTCTACGGCAAACCAACTATGATCGAGTTCTGTTCGTTCCCGTCAATATCCCTCCGCACAAAGCGATTGATGATCCAGGTCCAGAAACTCGCCTCTTAATGTTGTCCAGAGCCATTAGTCGTTTTTCCTTTTTCGAAGTGGAAGACTGTGAAATCCGCCGAGCAGGAGTGTCCTACAGTATCGAGACGATACGATATCTCGTAAAAACAAGGATAGTTGAGTCAAGACCCGGTTTTGTTATTGGCGACGATCAAGCCGAAGAGTTCCCTACGTGGCACGAACCTAAAGCCATTGCGGACGAGACACAGATCATTGTTTTGCACAGAAAATACCGGGATGAATTGGCTCTCGATTTCCCGCATGTCTATGTGAGAAATGAACTTTTTCCCATTTCATCGACCGATATACGTGCCAGAGTTGCTGGGCGCGCCGCCTGGGAGACGATGGTTCCTCCAGAGGTAAGAACGATGATCAAGGCAGAGAAACTCTATGGATTCAGCCCAAATCAGTGACTTTGAGACGAATGTCGATACGACGGTTATCGATGAATTGCTTGCTTGTCTCAGCCCACAGCGTCGTGAACATTCCATTTCCACCGCTACGGTCGCAGAAAAACTGTGCACACGCTTTGGTGAAGATGCCCAAAAAGGGCGAATTGCGGGGTTGATTCATGATTCCATGAAAGAAAGAGAGCTTTCGGAACAGTGGAGTCTTGCAGCAAAAGCTAAAGAAACAATGCCAAACTCCTTTGTGTCTCGTGCTATAGAAGAATTCGAAGAAAATAAGGACTACGGCTCAAAAATGATACATGGGCCGGCCGCTGCCGGGTACCTTTATCATTATAAAGCATGGGCTGACATGGATGTCCTGGAGGCGGTTGCACTTCATTCTTCCGCTTTTACGGACATGAAACCTCTGTGCAAGATTGTTTATATTGCAGACAAGTTGGAACCTTTGCGTGAGTACGTGGGTGCCGCTGAGGCCAGTGCGCTTGAAACTGAAGACCTGGATGACCTTTTTGCCTACGCAGTCTCCCATGTTGTAGAGTATCTGCATGGCAAAGGCTCCCGTATTGCCCAAAGTACACTCGATTTATACAATTCACTCACAACAAAAAAGGTACGCGCGTGATTAGAAAGCCAGTGTTTCAAAAGAGCAATCTCATCTTATGGATAATTGGTCTAGTGGTTGTACTGATGGTCGTCCTGGGCGTCCAGTATGCTCGATCCGGGAGCATAACAATGCAGCTCAAGCCAGGCACGCCAATAAATCTACTTGTCATTTTCGAACAGGATCACAAACCACTTTCGACACAACTTTTGATGTTCTATCCCGCAAAAGCGAAGGCGGCCCTTCTGGATATTCCCAACAACACTGCGGTGATACTCAAGACTGTAAAACGAATGGATCGAATCGACTATACTTACAAGAGCGAAAATCCGTCGGCATACGTCAGCGAAATAGCAGGATATCTGAATGTTGACCTAAACGGTTATATTCTTCTTGATGAAAAAGGGCTTAAGGATGCCGTTGATCTTGTTGATGGCATTCAGGTTTTTATACCCGCGATGGTAGTGCAGGATGGACCGCCACAAGTACGTCTCCCCGGTGGGGCTGTAACGCTGGATGGGGACAAGGCGCTTCAATATCTTCTTTATAGGGAAGAAAACGAAAGTGATGCAGATGTGATTACACGTAGGCAGAAGCTTGTTGTGGCACTGCTCAAACGGGTAAATGAAAAATCTTCGTATCTGTCGGATAAGACTGTGATGCGTCGTTTTACTTCGTCCATAAAAAGTAACTTGAGCCCACAGAGCAAGAATCGGCTGTTTGCAGAGATGGCAAAAATGGATCCGGATACCATTCTGCTTCAAAAGATTACCGGAGTTAATCGCAAGGTTGATGCGCAAACGTTGTTCTTCCCGTTCTATGATGGCGAGCTGGCTCGCGATATGATAAACCAGACGCTCAACGCGATGACCGCTACTCAGGTGGCGAGCTCAAAGGTAAGTAAAATATTCACTGTCGAGATTTTGAATGGAACGACAACCAAGGGGTTGGCTTCCAAGACGTCTTCGATTTTTGAGAGTTTTGGATATGACGTGGTCGCAGTTGGGAACGCTCCGACCTTCGACTATGACAGAACCATTGTAATTGATCGATTGGGAGATAAAGAGGCCCTTAACTCTATTGCTTCGGTGATCAAGTGCAATAACTTTGGAGAAGCCGGAGACTACAAGGGCTCCATCGAGGCTGATTTTACGGTGATCTTAGGAAAAGATTTCAACGGGAGGGTGTGTGTCAGATAATACAGGTAAGGCATTTGTTTTAACGGTTGCAGAGGCTCTGGCCCAGCACAAGGCCGGAGACGTTGTCATTTTGGATTTGCGTGGTATTGCGAGTTGGACCGATTACTTTGTAATTGCCACGGCAACTTCTTCAACTCACCTGCGGGGGCTTTGCAAGGCTGTAGAGGATACAGCAAAGGCAGAGGATCAAGAATCACTCAATAAGCCTGAGCTTAGCGATGATCAGAGTTGGGTTCTGCTGGACTTGGGTGACGTGATCGTTCACATAATGAGTCAAAGTGCTCGTACCTTCTACGAGCTTGAAAAACTTTGGTTCACTGCGCCACAGCTCAAAGTTGAAGGCCAAAAGCTGCAAACCGCAGTTGTGAAGGAGTAAGTAAGTAGAATTAAGGTGCCCGTCACACCTTTATGGGATCAAAACAATAAGGCTGCCTATAAAGGCAGCCTTATTGTTCTTGGCAACAGACCTTTTGTTGGCAACAGACCTAGCTATTCGTCAGAGTCTCCGAATCCTGAGTCATCACCGTAGTCAAAATCGTCATCATCGTCATCGTCGTCGAAGTCTTCGTCCTCATCATCGTCATTGTCAAAATCGTCAGTGTCGTCATCGAAGTCGTCGTCATCGAAATCATCATCATCGAAGTCTTCGTCGTCGTCAGAGTCATCATCAAAGTCTTCGTCTTCATCGTCAAAGCTGTCGTCGAAGTGGACAGGGGTTCGAAGCGCAAAGCCTGAGACACCTAAGAAATTCTCCCCAGCAACGTTAAAGAGTTCGTACTCCGCACCCTGGGAAGCCGAAGTTTCATAAATGGGGGTCATATGTGGTTCCTCCCTCACTAAAATCAAAACACAGTGTTCGCACCTAATATGCTTTTAAAACGCCAAGTCGTCAAGAAAATTCTTACAACGGCAACGAAAATCTAAAGAGCCTCGATGCGTCTGTCAACTATTTGAATGCAAATTTCGGTTTTTTTTCTCTAATATCTGAGGTTTAAGTGCTGCTTACTTTGACAAATGAGACAGGGTAAGGTTACAGTGCCGACATGAAGGTTTCGTGCAAAGCCAAGGCTGCTGCAAAAATAAACATTGGTTTACAGGTGGGAAGGCCAAATGTGGATGGCTACCATACGATTGCAGGTATTATGCAAGCAGTCTCTCTTTTTGATTTTCTTCAGTTTTCTCTGGTGGACGAAAGCAGCGGAATCCTCGTGTACGGAAGATTTGATTGCCCTATGGTGGAAACGACAATCTACCGTGCTGCAGACCAATTTTATAAGGCCATTGACACTGATCCTCACGTCAGAATCGAGGTAGAGAAGAACATCCCTGTAAAAGCAGGACTGGGTGGTGGATCAAGCGATGCAGGTGCTACACTGTTGTGTCTTAATTATTTATATGAAAATATTTTAAGTGAAGATCAACTTCTTGCTTTGGCCAAGTCAGTTGGTGCGGATGTGCCTTTTTTTGTCAAAGGTTCCTCGAGGCGCGACGGCTTTAGTGGGGCGTGTGTTGTTGGCGGGATTGGAGACGTCTTGGAGCCAATAGCTTCACGTACCGATCTAGGCATCCTGCTTGTGTATCCAGGGTTCGGTATTTCAACGGCATGGGCATACAAGAACCTTGATATGTACCGGGCTTCCGGCAAAGTTGATTTTGGAAGTATTGTCAATTTGCCAAACCCAATTGCGAATTTGGCAAGCTCAATTGTGGACACTTACCAAGGTAACATCTGCAACTGGAAGCATGATCCAAGTTTCGAAAACTCGTTCCAGGCAATGCTGGAAGATGAATTCCCTATCTACGGCATTCTGAAAAACGGTCTTAAGCAGGAAGGGGCAGAATTTGTCTCTATTTCTGGCTCTGGTTCATGTATGTACGGCGTCTTTCCTTCCATTTCGAGCGCGGAACACGCAAAAGCAGAGCTTTTGGCGTCGCTAAAATCGAATCTGAACGAAAATACCTTACAAAGCATAAGTTTATTCGCAAAAAGACCGCTTGAAAGAAGTATATATCTGGAGTAATATGCGGTGAGTTACTTGTACACAAAAGGAGCGTCCTTGCTATGGAAATTACGGACATCCGTATACGTAAAGTACCTACTGAAGGAAAGCTTAAGGCCTATGTCACGGTTACGTTTGACGAATGCTTCGTTGTGCACAATGTCAAAATAATAGAAGGCAAGAGTGGCGTGTTTATTGCCATGCCAAGCCGAAGAACCAAGACAGGGGAGTACAAGGACATAGCGCATCCAATCTGTCCGGACTTCAGGGCGAAACTGCAAGAGAAAATTCTTGCAGCGTACGCATCAGGTGCGGGTAGCGATGATGCCTCTGTTCCTGAATTTGAATAAAAAGCTCTATTTTTAGGGTAATTGAAACAACTCTTTTGGGACGTCGGCAAGCGGTAAGCCCCCGGGTTTTGGTCCCGGTATTCGCAGGTTCGAATCCTGCCGTCCCAGTACGAATGTGAATGGAAATGAACAATGTAGTGGTTCGAAGCAAGTGTGGAAGGAGAAATTAAGAATGGAACATTTGGTACTGCGAGCAGCTCCTCGGAATGTTGCAACCAAAGGTGAGCTCAACAAGAATAGGCGTGAGGGCAGAATCCCTGCAGTCATTTATGGCGGCGGAAAGCCTGCTCAAAGCATATTTGTATATACTGCAGATTATGAAAAGATTCTAAAGCACATAACCGAAAGTACGATTATCACTATCGATCTGGAAGGCAAAAAGATTGACGCCTTTGTCAAGGATCATCAGCGCGATCCAGTAGAAAAAAACCTCCTGCACGTTGATTTCTTGGAAGTTCAGGCTGGCAAGAAACTACATGCAAAGGTCGAGATCAAGCTGAATGGTATCCCGAAGGGAGTTCGCGATGGTGGTATATTGGAAACGCTGGTACATGATATCGAAGTTGAATGCGATCCCTCTGCCTTGCCTGAAAGGATCGAAGTCGATATTTCCAACATGGAAGCCAATCAGCCTCTTTATGTTCGGGATTTGCCTCCAATGAAGGATGTCAGGGTTTTGGCTAGCCCAGACATGGTTGTGGCAACCGTTAAGTTTGCTCGCCAGGAAGTTGAGGCTGCATCTGCTGCAGAGGCCGCACCTGCTGCCGAGGCTGGAGCTACGGCAACGGGCGAAACTCAATCGGCTGGAGATGCGAAAGCTTCCGGTACGGCCGAAGCCAAGTCATAAGATTTCGCTTAAGACATATTACAACAGTATTTGAGAACATTTGAGGCAGTTTTGTTGAGGCTCCAGCCTCGATAAAGCTGCTTTTTTATTTCTTTTTTGTATTTTTCCGCATAGAACGGATGTGACGATGGATGTTGAATGAAAGCTTTGCGATATGAGGTTGACGTGGAGGAAGCAGTTCATAACTTCCTTCTAACTCATGACCTCTGCAAGAAAAGTCGCGTCGCTGTGGCCTTTTCTGGTGGTGTAGATTCGTCAGTGCTCTTGTTTGTGCTAAGCAGTTTGCATATGTTCCCGAGTCTGCGCGCCATCCATGTGTCGCACGGAATTCGCGATGAGCATGAACTTGAGGCTGAAAAGAGCATTTTATACTCAACTTGTGAGCGATTGCAGGTACCTTTGGAAATACGCACTATATCGCGAGGAGTTATCGAGCGGTTTGCAAAGGAGCACGGTTCGGGGGTAGAGGATGCGGCACGCAGTTTTAGGTACGCTGCCCTTGTTTCTTCCGTGAAGCAAAATGGTGACGAGCTGCTCTTGAGCGCGCACAACCAGGATGATCAGCTTGAGACTTTGTTGTCGAGATTTCTGAATGGCTCAGCGCTCGAAGGATTCGAGGCTATCCACGAAACCGTACAGATTTGTACTAGTTGCGTTTTGGCGAGGCCAATGCTTTCGGTCAATAGGGCTGCGATCGAAAACTATGCAAGAGTCAAGGACATTCACTATTCCTACGACACAACCAATGCCGATACAAGATTCTACAGGAATAGAATTCGTGCCAAGCTTACACCATTACTGGATTTGGAATTCCGGGGCTGGCGCACCGGTGTGCTCAAGACGGCGCAAAGGTTACTGGAAGACAAAGAGAGCATCGAAAAAGATACAAAGGCTCTGATGGATCAACTTCGATTTACTGAAAGCGGCAAAGCGGAAATTCCGTATCAAAGTTTAATTTCTGCTCCGACAGCCATTGCGCGGAGAGTTCTTCTCCATGCAGTCTCACAGCTAAAGTCTACCGGCAGGCAAGCAAGTTCGGAGAGCACATATCAACAAGATCAAGATAAGGAGTTCTACAGCATAGAACGGCTTTCTTCTCGGGCTGTCGACGAAGCAATTGCCTTGCTTCATCAGGGCAAGAGAAGCTTTAGGGTGCTGGGTTGCGATACAGAGGTCAAAGCTGGAGTGATTGTTATCAAGGCTGGCCTTGATTTTGTTAAGGAAGAAAGCTATTTTTTCCATATAGAACAACCTACCAAAGCTAGAATTGGTGCTCTTAGCATTCAGGCCTTTTGGAAGGACGGTTCATGTTTGGACGAAGAGTCTGAAGGCTCTGCTTTGATAAAGAAAGATAAGCCGTCTGTGCGCGTGTCTATTCTTGAAAATGCCTTTACGTTTCCGCTTGTCGTCCGATCGAGACACCCTGGCGATCGCATCAATCTGACAAACGGACAAGTTGCTGTGGACGAGCTGGTAAAGTCTTGGCATCTTGAACAGCATTTGCGCGCATTACCTATGGTTATTGAGGACCGAAATGGTATTGTGGTTGTCTTTTCTTGGTCGTCGGACGCAAGTGACCGCCAGCCTGAGTGTAGATTTAGGCGTTTTGATGGTCAAAAATCGCAGAAACAACTCATTGTCGATCTTAATCTAGAAGGAGAATGAACGACTGATGCCAGATAATCGGAACAACAATATTAAACCCGATCTTCCTGAGGGCAGGCCCTCGACTCCAAAAGCGGGAAGGACTGCCTTGACTGTTTTTTTTCTACTCCTAGCACTTTTTGCCTCATTCCTTCTCTTTGATACCAAACCGTCTGTGCAGGAGATTCCTTATTCGGCATTTCTTACGTATCTGGACCTGGGTCAAGTCGAATATGTCCAAATCCTGGACCAGAAGGAAATCCATGGTTCGCTGCGAAGTGAAGACGGATCTGCTGTTGCGTTCATAACCAATATACCTTACACGGATCCTGAGCTGATGACTCGACTTGAATCAGGGAATGTAAAGATATCCGGGGGAGAAAAAAGTGCAAGCCCACTGCAGATTATCTTCGGTCTTATACCTTGGATATTTGGATTAGTGCTTATCTGGTCGATGATGCGACAAATGCAAGGGAATAACCGTGCCTTCGACTTCGGGAAAAGCCGGGCAAAGCGCTATGTAGAAACAGATAAGAAAATCACTTTCAACGATGTTGCAGGGCAAAAAGAAGCCAAAGCAGAACTGATGGAGGTGGTGGATTTTCTCAAAAATCCTCAGCGCTTTCTTAAAATGGGCGCCAAAATACCTAAGGGAGTGTTGCTCGTCGGTATGCCAGGAACAGGCAAGACGCTCATAGCGAAGGCTACGGCGGGCGAAGCCAACGTGCCGTTTTTCCACATGTCCGGGTCGGATTTTGTGGAAATGTTTGTGGGAGTTGGTGCCAGTAGAGTCCGCGACCTTTTCGATCAGGGACGGAAGAATGCTCCATGCATTCTCTTCATTGATGAGCTTGATGCCGTGGGAAGGACAAGAGGTGCAGGCTATGGTGGGGGCCATGATGAGCGCGAGCAAACGCTGAACCAGATGCTGGTAGAAATGGATGGTTTTGACACAAAGGACGGGGTCATTATTTTGGCTGCAACCAATAGGCCAGATGTGTTGGATCCCGCTCTCTTGAGGCCAGGGAGATTTGATAGACAGGTTGTTGTCGCGATGCCAGACATTCAAGAGAGGGAAGCCATTTTGAAGATTCACATGAGTAAAGTCCCTGTGGCGGCCGGGGTGAATGCACAGCTCCTGGCACGCGAAACGCCTGGAACATCAGGTGCAGACCTCGCAAATCTTGTAAACGAGGCTGCGCTTTTTGCTATCAGGAAAAAGAAGACACAGGTCGAGATGGACGACTTTGAAGATGCACGCGACAAAATACTCATGGGTGTTGCAAGGAAGAGTTTGACTATTGCAGAGGATGAGAAAAAGGCAACGGCAATTCACGAGGCTGGGCACGCCTTATTGCACTATTTCCTGCCTAACGCGGATCCTTTGCACAAAGTCACCATCATACCTCATGGCCAGGCGCTGGGATTGGCGATGTCACTGCCTGAAAAAGACAGTTATTCAAGAACTCGGGGTTGGCTCCATGATCGAATCGTCATTGATTTTGGTGGATACGCGGCAGAAAAGATCTTTCTTGGCCAGACGACAACAGGTACCGAGCAAGACATCAAGCAAGCTACTGACTTTGCGAGAAGAATGGTGTGCGAGTGGGGCATGAGCGACGAACTGGGGCCAATTTCGCTGGGGGCGGAAGACGAGCCCATTTTCTTAGGGAAAGAGATCGCGCGGCACAAGGATTATTCGGAAGATACTGCTAAAAAAATCGACGGTGCAATAAAGAGAATACTGGATGGGGCCCTGGCTCAAGCGCTCGAAATCTTGCAGCGGGAAAAAGAAAAATTGCTTGCTTTGTCTCAAGCCTTAATGGAACGCGAAACGCTGGAAGATGCAGATGTCCGGTTGCTGATCGGTCTGCCTACAAGGAATGAAATTGCCGCACAGTATAGTCTGGAAAAAGCATAGTTTGGCGTGGCGGCCAGTACCACATTTTCATTGTGCTCTCTTCTGGTCTATTTATAGCCGTCGTGCAAAGAAGTCTCTTGTAGCGATTGCAATTACGTTTGTTTTTACCTGTGTCACGCTTAGTTGTTCAAATTTACACCCAATATCCCAAAAGAATGTTGTATCCCCGTGGAGCGATTTGGAGCGAAAGAACCTAGAGAATCTTGCAAAGACGGCGCCAGAAACTTGTATAGCCAGAATATTCTCTTATGTCCATGAGACATACACCCCTGATGAAGACTCATCGTCCGACGGCACTCAGCCGGACCGACTGAGTGCATTTGGCAGTATCTTAAGGGATGCGCTTAGCGAGTTGCAGACAGAATTGAATGCAGCAATTACCCGGGGTGATTGGCAAAAAGCCATGGGGTTGTGCGAATCTAAGCAGGCTATCCTTCTCGCGGCACAGGAGGACCAACCTTTTGCAAGTCTTTTTGTGGCCGACTCTGATTTTTCGAGCTCGACGATAGATGCTGAAAGAGCCAGTATTCTTGTTATGGCTGCTCGACAATTCCAGAACTCTGGGCTTTATGCTCCGGCGATTCAGAGCATCAATGCCCTGGTGGAAACGGGTTTGGCACAAAAAGTGCTTAAGGATGACGAGATCTTTTCCTGGGCAAAGATGGCTGCATTGGAAGGCGATAACGATTCGCTTGCCCGTCTTGAATCACTGTTGCCCGGAAAATCGAAAGACGAGTTGACGACAGAATTCCAGTCTTCGTCGTCGGTTGCTGGTGCTGGCAAAGATGAGCTTTCTAGAGCGGTACGTGGCGTAGTGACCGTTTACCTTGACTTGGGAATCCAGGTAAAAGGTGGTGTTGGCTTCCCAAATAGAATCGTCGGTTCTGCCTTTCAGATTGATCCAAAAGGTTACTACATTACAAATTATCACGTAATAAAGAGCGAAGTCGATCCAAGTTACGAAGGCTATTCCAAGTTGTCCATACGGCCTTCTGACAATCCAAGCGCCCGAATTCCTGCGTTTGTCGTAGGGTGGGACGAACAGTTGGACTTGGCACTCCTGAAAAGCGAGCCGGCTCCTTATACTTTTCACTTTGCACAGGACAGTCAACTCGCGGAAGGTCAAAAAGTATTTGTTATAGGATCGCCTGTGGGGCTGGAAAATACTGTGACTTCTGGAATCCTAAGTGCCAAGTCCAGACAATTGTTGTCTTTTGGCGAGGTGTTACAGATAGATGCTTCTGTCAACCCTGGCAACTCAGGTGGACCGTTGGTAAACGAACAAGGTGAGATACTGGGCGTGGTTTTTGCAGGCCTTGTCGGATATCAGGGATTGAATTTTGCCTTGCCCGCATCGTGGCTAAAGGCTGAAATCCCAACATTATTCCAGGGTGGAAAAACTTCACATGCGTTGATCGGTGCAGTTCTTGTCCATAATATGGACCAGTCTTTTCAGATTGGTTATTGCTTTCCTTCTGCCAGCGGTCTCAAAGTGCAGGATAGGCTGCTTGCTATTGATGGAATTGCGGTCAAGAGCATCTCAGAGTCCCAGAAGCAAGTCGCCGACAAGGTGGCTGGCGCGCTTGTATGCCTGAAGATAACGCGCGAGGGTAGGAACAGCGTTTGGTTGGGACAGACAGGCGAACGCGAACAGAAGCCGCTCGAATCGCTTCTCAAGAGGGATGCGATCGAGAACATTCTCTCCTGCGCGACAGGAATGCAGTTAGAGCACGTATCCGGCCCAAGAGGGACGAAGGGCGTTTACAAAGTGGTGCTGATCTGGCCCGGATCGGCAGCTGACGAAACAGGCATCAAAGAAGGTGACACAATTCGGTTTCTGCGCTATGCAGCCAATCCTACCAGTGATACTATTTCTTTTGATTTGTCGATCAAGTCGACGTCCACTGGATATATTGAAAGAACCGTTCGGCTTGAAGTCTCCACGGAGTTATATAATTTGATCTAGGACCTGATTTAGGTCGTGTACTTAAGGTATACTGGACCTACAGCGTCGATCATGAAACGATATTTTAAAAAGAGGAATGGCCATGGCACGTATCGCGGTTTTCGAAAAAGACCCTTTGGTGGCTCTTGATATCGCCAAGACCTTGAGGGTTGCGGGTCACCTAATTTTAGGCCCTTTCTACGATTTGCCATCCACAATGGATGGGTGCTCTCAAGAATACGACCTAGCAATAGTCGATTTTGAGTTTTCGAAAACCGTACAGCTTCCAATTGAGACCCCAGTTTTGCTGCTGACTGCGCTGACAGACGATGCAACCCAGTCGAGCTTAAGAAGCGTCAATTCTTTTGGCCTCCTCGTTAAGCCATTTTCTGCGCAGGAATTGAAAAGCACCGTCGATATTGCCCTATATAGATCTAGCATGGAGAAAAGGCTCGCCGAAAGTGAACAGCGTTATCGTGAACTTTTCGATTTCAGTATCACTGCGCGCTGCATCATGGACTTTGACGGGAAAATCGATGTAACAAACAAGGCATTTCGTGCTCTTTTTGGCATTAAGGAAGGTGAAAACCTCAAGAGTGCCATAAAAGACGATGGGACTGCCGAGACGCTATGCGGTAAAATAAGAATTGGCAAGCAGATCGAAAGAATTGAATTGGCCATGGTTAGCAGAAGTGGGCTTGGTTTGCATGTGGTCGGAGCCTTTTCCATCATCAGTCTTCCTGGTGCAACCCCGTCCGAGCACGGCATCCAGCGGATTTCCGCCGAGTTTTACGACGAAACCGAGCCTTTACGGCTCAGGGAAGACCTACAGCAAGCACAAAAAATGGAGTCTCTGGGACGCCTGGCAGGTGGAATTGCTCACGATTTCAACAATATTCTTACCGCTATTCTAGGCCATGCCGAAATGCTTAAGTTGGAAATTCAGGCGGGCAGCCCCCTTGCCGAGGACATTGGAGGAATTCTCGATGCGACCGATCGGGCAAGGCGATTGACACAACAGCTTCTGAGTTTTTCCAGAAAACAACCATTCTCTCCTTCACCATGCGATATGAGTCAGATTGTGAGGGACTCTGTTAAATTGTTAAAAAGACTTGTGGGAGAGGACATATTATTGTCCGTGTATGTTGCGGAGGATGAGCTTCCTGTTTTTGTTGATCCCATGCAAATCGAGCAAGTCCTGATTAATCTTGTGGCCAATGCGCGAGATGCTTTGGAGGGGCGCAATAATCCTCGGATTACCTTGGTTGCCGAACGCAGGCATTTAGAAGAATCAAGAAAGCTAAAAGGTGCCGAACTACGTGCTGGAGACTATGCAACCATCGAGGTTACTGACAATGGAATTGGCATGTCATCAGAGGTGGCTTCGCAAGCTTTTGAACCATATTTTACAACGAAGCTAATGGGCAAAGGCTCCGGTCTTGGACTTGCAATCGTGGCAAGCGTTGCCACGACGCTTTCTGGGGCAGTAGAGCTTCAGACGGCTGTCTCAAAAGGTACAAGCATCACATTGTGGATTCCGCTCTTGGATAGTCGGGCAGCCACATTGGAGAGGCCTTTGAGCGGAAGGGACTCCTTGGTAGAGAGTCTTAAGAAGTCAGCGGTGACCAGCGGGCTTCGGCTGGAGGATTCTCCATCGATTCTCGTCGTCGATGACGATGAGGCGCTGCTTGGTTTTCTGGCGACGGCGCTTAGCAAAGCTGGTGCTGATGTTGCGGCTGCAAGAAATGGAGGCGAGGCGCTGCTTTTAACTGAAACCAAGACTTTTGACAGTTTTGTTATCGATGTAAACCTGCCAGGAGTGAGTGGACTTAACCTTTACGAACGCCTACCATCAGAAAGCAAAAAGCACTGCATTTTTATAACAGGGCGCCTCGATGGCGATTTTAAGCTTCCGGAAGGAGCACATTTACTGCAAAAGCCCTTTACCCCTCAGGCACTTGTGGAGGCTATAAGCCTGCAGTTGAAGTGATCTGGTAATCCAGCGCAAGATAACCAGCGCAAGCAATAATCTGCTCGAAGTTAGGATGAAGCCAGAATCTCCCGATAGAGCCTGCGCTCAACGTCTTTGAGTTGGCCGGCATCGTAGCTGCGCAGCTCGCGAGGAATCTCTATGGTGATTGAATCGATGACCGTTGCCGGCCGTGCGGACAGCAGAATAATCTGGTCAGCAATATACAGCGCATCGTGTAGGTCATGACTGACAAATATCGTCGTCCGCCTTTCTTCTTCCCATAATCTCGCAAAAAGATCCAAGAGCTCGATGCGGACCTTAATATCGACCGCAGAGAGCGCCTCATCGAGGAGCAATACATCGGAGGGAAAAGCAAATGCCCGGACCAGCGAGGCTCTCTGCCGCATTCCCCCGGAAAGTTGTGCAGGGAAGCTGTGTCTGAATTCCTCTAAGCCTGCTTCCTTGAGGAACTCGTGCGCTCGAGTTTCAGCTTGCGCCTTATCGTGTAAAGAAGAAAGGGCAAAACGCAGGTTTTCTTCGACATCAAGCCATGGTAAGAGCCGAGGCTCCTGAAATGCATACGAGAATGTTGCGTTCTCAAAATCTCCCATGCTTCCTGAATCTGGCAATAAAAGCCCCGAGACTAGATTGAGCAAAGTGGTTTTCCCGGCGCCAGAGGGACCCAAGACTGCGGTGACTGAAGCTTCAGGGAAGAGCGCGGATATTGAGTGAAGAACCTCGAGATTGCCAAACGATTTGCTTATGTTATGAAGTGTAAAGTCATGCATTTATAGCTTCTTCTTCCTGCAGTTTCTTTGCCACTAAACCGAGCAGAAATTCGCTTATTCCACACAGGGCGATAGAAGTGATTGCCCACGCAAAAACGCCGGCAGTATCGAGAGAAAGGCGAGCGGACTGCAAGCCTGTGCCCAACGCAAACCGCGGCTGGCTCAAAACCTCTCCGGCTACAATAACCTTCCAGCAAAGCCCAAGACAATTCTTTGCAGCCGAGGCAAGATGACCACGCACTGCAGGCAGACGTAAACGGAAAAATACCGTATGTTTCGGAACTTTAAAGATCCGTGCCATCTCCAAAAGATTCTTGTCCGTTCCAATCGTCCCTTGGTAGAGGCTGGTATGAACGACAGGGTAGGCCATGAGCATGGCAGAGACGACGGGCACCTGCCCGGCCGGAAACCAAAACATGAGAATAAGAATGAGGGCCATGACAGGCGTCGCTCGAATTATGGTGATAAAAGGCGCAATCATATCGCGGAATGGGGTGTTGAGGCCAGCAATCATTCCTGTACAGAATCCGAGGACAAGTGAAATTACAAAAGCCATAAGTACGCGCTCGAAGGTTCCACAGACAGCTTTCCAGAAGGTCGATTTCCACATAAGCGTGAAAAAAGCATGCGCGACTTCGCTTGGTCCAGGGAGAACAAGCGACACACCAATTTTAGTTGACGCAAGTTGCCAAACGGCACAGGCCACTAGCACGCCAAGAAGTCCATACGCCACGCGCTCTGCAAACCCATGCCCCATGTTTACATCGGCAGAGAGTTTTTCAGGTGGCCTATGTCTTCTCTTGGTGCATTTCATAGTTTCTGGTTCTCCTCTGGCGTGCTACTCCAAGCGCTCCAATGCACATCTCTATGACATGAACACTACTTCTAAAAGTCGGCAAAGAACCCCGAATCAGGAAGTTTCCCACCTATCGAATCTGGATCGAACGAAAGGAATACACCTAAGAGTGCATCTACGTTGCTCTTTGCTTCTCGTGCAGGGATATAGACATAGCGCGAGTTTGGAATTGCGGCTTTGGCAATTGGCGCTGCCATTCCCAGATCGAGCTTTTCTACGAGAGCCGCAGTGGATGCCGGATCGGAAGTTGTATGTTCAATGGATTTTTTGTAGCCCAGGGCGATTGCCCTTGCCGCATCTGGGTGTTTCTCAATAAAACTTCGTGACATAACAAAAAGAGACATAGGATACCCAGCAAGGCCAGTTTTCTCCTTCCATAAAGCATCGAGGTCGATTGGAGAAATCAAGTCTTTATTCAAGAGGCATGCCTGCGTCGCAAATGGTTCAGGCAGAATGGCGCTGATCACTTTTCCGGTGGCAAGCCCTGCTGCTATTTCTGGGTATGCAAGATTATAGATTGGTGTGTAATCGACCTCTGCTTTTAGCCCGATAGAGTCGGAAAGGAAGCGGAAGAGGTAGTCTGGGGTAGCCTTTTGGCCCGCAACATATATTGTCTTGCCCTTAATGTCCGCAAGCGAATGAATCGACCTGTCGCTAGTAAGGAACCTCACCATGCCATTCCCAACGACCGAAACCGCTACGATAGGGATTCTGGAGTTATAAAGCTTCGCTGCAACATTGACGGGCAATACGCCAGCGTCCACTTCGCCAGAAATTAGTTTTGCGGTTACAATGTCGGCCCCTCCTGCAGTGAGGAATTTGATTTTGAGGCCAGCGTCTTGCGGAGGTTCGGCAACCATCCATGCTGCACTTATTCCCGATGGTCCTTTTAGTATGGCAACAGTGGCTTCCACAACGTTTATGTTGGACTGTGTTTGAGAAAAAGAAGGTATGACAGCAAAAACTGTCAAACCAATGGTGAGCAGAACAATAAACACTCTTGAACTATGCTTCATTAATCTCCTCCAGTTGTTTGATCAAGTAAACTTCGAATATCTTCCTCTTTGAACTCTACATAAAGGTTTTTCTCCAGACTTGGAATCACAAGCCCCTTTGGACCATCTTTGGCCCGTCGAAGGTATTTCGCCTGGGTGTAATAGACGTTTCCCCGTAGGTTTTTTCTCGCTTTGGAATAGTATATAGCCAATCTGGCAGCGTCCAACATCAGTTCAAGTGGAAATGTCTTGTTTTTTTGCGCCTTAATAAAGACATAAGACCCAGAATAATCACGTGCATGAAGCCAAAGGTCCGAGCCACGAATCTCATGGCGTAAGAGCTCATCATTTTCTTTGGCGCTTCTTCCTATGAGAATTGTCCATCCGTTGTCTTGTAGCGTCATACAGTTGTAGCGTGGACGGGAAGTCTCTCTGACAGTTCCTGCCTTTTGCAGCATCTTGGCCATTGCGAATGGATCCTGTTCCGCAATAAGTTGGCTATACCAGGACTCAAGTTTTTCTCTCTGTATGTCGATTTTTCGTAGCTCTTCAATGACGCTCGAAAGACCTGAAATAGCTTTTTTATGTTTTTCGTAGTAACGCTGGGCGTTTTCGACTAGTGTCAGTTTGGGGTCGACTTTTACAATGAGAGTCTTATTCTCGTAAAAATCAAAGCATTCGATCATGGAGTTGGGCAATTTTCCTTTGCCGTGGACTTCTTGATTGTTGGCCATAAGAATGTCGCCAATTTGCCGGTAGCGCTCCGCGTCGCTATAGTCCGTGCGAAGTTTCTCAAGTTCAGTTTTTCGGTTATCGAGGAGGCTTACGCGCTTCTCATACTGTGCTCTTGCAGCATTGAGAAGGTTCTCGCGCGACAGATCTCCGGATTGTGAAGTATAAAAGGTAGAAATCCGCTCAGACAGAGTACCTTCTCCTGGAAAATCCCGAACTGTAAATCGGGCAGCATTCGATGCAACGTGGACGGTGGAATAGTCGCTCTCAATGTGGCAGGTTTTGCCGGATATCTCATCCTTGGCAGGTTTTCTGAATAAGGCATCAACGATGATGCCGTTCGAGTCCACGAGCAGCATGTTTCCTGCCGAACTCCACAGTCGAATATAGAGTGTATAATTCTCGAGCTCAGGGCTGAGCGTGGGAGCCGAAAACTCGATGCGCACTATTCGGTCAAGGGCAATTTGAGTGATTGATGCGAGGGTATATCCGCGGATTCTTGACTTGAGGCATTCCATGAACCGTAAGGGGCGTTCATTCTTGGCTGGAAGTACTTTAATCTCATGTATGCGGCACGCATTGGGGGCTACGCTGAGGAGCAGGAAACGCCGCCCTGCGACACCGTACAGTTCAAGGATGATGGTGTCATACGAGGGTTGATAGACCTGTTGCACATGACTCCCAACGACATTGAGTTCGGAAATGACAGCTTCGATTTCAGCACAGTTCAGCGACATTGGTTATCTATTTATCTTCCGTGGCAGTATTTATATTTCTTACCCGAGCCACAGGGGCAAGGATCATTACGCCCAATTTTCTTGCCCGTTCTCACAACAGTAACATTGTCTGGGCTCGACGCTGCGGAAATTGCAGAAGACTTTGGCGTCGAGGCCGAAACACTGCCATTCGAAGTCTCTGTATTGCCTCTTCTACTTGTTGTACTCTCCACGGAGCGAGCCACCTGGGCACCTTCTTCGGCACTTCCGAATTGGCCTGATGTCACATGGCTGGAACTCAATGCTGCAGGTCGGGCATGGACTGGAGCTTGCCTTTCTTCGTTCGTCTTGATCTTCACGCGGCACACACGCGAAGCGATATCCTTTCGAATCGAATTGATGAGGTCCTCGAAAAGATCAGAACCTTCCAATTTGTATTCTAGAAGAGGGTTTTTTTGCGCATAAGAACGAAGATAAACGGCCTCTTTCAGTGCCTCCATGGTCTCAAGGTGATCGAGCCACTTGTTATCGATCTCTTGCAGGTACTGGAAACGAATAAACAGATTGAGGTTCTCTGTACCGGCAGTCTGCTGTTTGTTGAGCAAATCGGCGTCGATGCGCGCCTTCACTTCTTTGTAAAAAGGAGTCTGCGTAGTGTCTCCGCCCAGCTTTGCGGAATCGCCTAAGAGGGCAGCAACCTGCGTCGCCAGCATTTCTATTCCGAACTTGTCTACAAGTGACAACGCAAGATCCGAAGCAACTGACTTTTCCCCGCTCTTCTGCTTTTGAAGTGCTTCTGTCAGGAGATCCTCGACCATTTCGCTTGCTGCTGACCTGATGCGTTCTATGAGATTCTGGTCTTGAAGTATCTGTTCACGCTGATCATAAATAAACGCCCGCTGCTGGTTAAGAACGTCATCGTACTCCAAGAGATGCTTTCTGATTTCGAAGTTTCGCTCTTCGACTTTCTTCTGAGCGCTTTCTATGGTTCTATTGAGAAGCGGATGATCGATTGGTTCGCCAGGTTTCATACCGACACGGCTCATCATACCCTTGAGATTGTCGCCACCGAAAAGCCGCATAAGGTCATCATCGAGCGATATGAAGAAAATCGACTTCCCGGGGTCTCCCTGACGTCCAGAACGGCCACGCAGCTGGTTATCGATACGACGGGATTCGTGGCGCTCGGTCCCGATAACATAGAGACCACCAAGGGATCTCACTTCCTCATAGTCTTTTTTCCAAAGCTCGTACTCAGCAGCAAGGCTTTTTCTAAATTGTTCTTCGGTTGCATCTGTACCGGCCTTTTTTCGTGCACGAAATTCCGGGTTACCACCCAACTTGATGTCGGTGCCTCGACCAGCCATGTTTGTTGCGATTGTAACCGACCCTTTTGCTCCCGCCTCGGCAATGATAGTTGCTTCTCTTGCATGGTTTTTTGCGTTCAAAGTTTCATGTGGAACTCCGCGTCGCAGAAGCATATTTGACAAGCGTTCAGATTTTTCGATCGACACTGTACCGACAAGGACTGGTTGGCCTTGGGCATGTGCCCTTTGGATTTCATCACAAATAGCGTTGAACTTCTCTGTCTCATTCAAAAAGACAAGATCGTTTTGGTCAACGCGAATGACTGGTCTATTGGTTGGTATAACGACTACATCGAGGTTGTATATTTTATTAAACTCTGGAGCTTCCGTGTCCGCAGTTCCAGTCATTCCTGATATTTTTTTATACATCCTAAAGTAATTTTGAAATGTAATAGTAGCAAGCGTTCGGTTTCTGCGGGCGATCTTTATACGCTCTTTGGCTTCGATAGCTTCATGCAGCCCGTCGGAATAACGTCGACCGTAGAGGATTCGTCCAGTAAACTCATCTACGATCTGGACCTGACCGTCTTGTACGACATAGTCCACATCTTTTACGAAAAGGTGTTGTGCCCTAACCGCCTGGGTAGAGTAGTGGACGTATTCGAAGTTACTCTCTTCAAAGAGGCTGCCATTGATTAGGCCCCGCTTATTCAGGAGCTCCTCGATATGGTTCATGCCTTCCGCTGTGAACATGACTCTGCGAGCTTTTTCGTCGATACGGAAGTCGCCTTCGGAGATTTCGCCGCGGCTTTCATCCGGGTACTCGCCTGTCTCGGGATTCTTCTTGACTTCGACCAAAGAGGTTGCCAGGCGATTGACCTCGTTGACTTTGTAGGTGTCATCATCCGCAGGGCCGGAAATAATGAGCGGTGTTCGTGCCTCATCGATCAAAATTGAGTCTATTTCATCGATAATGCAGTATGCGTGACCACGCTGTACTTTCTCGTTGGGTGACCATGTCATGTTATCACGCAAATAATCGAATCCAAATTCGTTGTTGGTGCCATAAGTTATGTCGCTCGCATAGGCAAGGCGACGCACATTGTTATCCATGTTGGAAAGGATGCAACCAACACTCAAGCCAAGGAATTTATACACCTGGCCCATCCACTGGCTGTCGCGCTCTGCAAGGTAGTCGTTGACTGTCACAATGTGTACGCCCTGACCAGTGAGTGCATTCAAATAGGCTGCACCGACGGAAGACAGTGTTTTGCCTTCGCCAGTCTTCATTTCTACGATTTTGCCCTGGTGGAGTACGATGCTCCCCAAAATCTGTACATCGAACGGTCGCTCCCCAAGCACGCGTCGGGCAGCCTCTCGGGCAAGCGCAAGCGCCTCCGGGGCCAAGTCATCCAGGGTGGTTCCGTCCTTGAGCCGGGATCTAAACTCGGCAGTTATCTTAGGAAAGTCATCGTCCTTGAGCGCCAATGCCCAGGGCTCTTTTTCGTTCACCTTATGAAGAAGGGGCAAAAGCGCCCTAATGTCTCGTTCTTTTTTGGAACCGATAAAAGCGGTTAAGATATTTGAAGCCATATGACGAAAGGATACTTCTTGCGAGCTTGAGGGTCAAGGAATCTCCCAACAAACTCAAGATTAGGACGATTCCATCTTTCTCTATGTGATGTTTCACTGGTATAATTTTTGTACGGACTATGGAAAGACTTATCAGGAACGAAGAAGCACAAAGACTCGATACAGTGACGAAGACTACACTAGGGATAGACGATCAGATTCTCATGGAAAAGGCCTCCATTCGGCTATGGGATGCACTCAAAACGGTTATGCAGCGCGTGGTAAAGGCAAAAAGTGGTCTCCTTACCATTGAGGATCTGCACGTTGTGGCCCTTTGCGGCAAGGGAAACAATGGCGGAGACGCGCTCGCAATTTTGCGTCACGCGTGGTCATTTGGCATACACAACCTCGATGCTTACGTTTCAAAGGGGCCCCTAAGTGCAGCCTGCACAAAACAGCGCGACATAGTTTCTCAGACCGGCGTTAGGATTCATGACTGGGGCGATTGGCGGCAGCCATCAGAGCTGCATACGGGGATAATAGAATGTGGGGAAGCAACTCAGAGCGCGGACATTATTCTAGACGGTGTGCTCGGTTCCGGTATCAAAGGAGAGCCGCGCGAAGAA
>AMWB02003437.1_pt1 | contig 24372 bp, 24 predicted proteins | sample 200311 | NCBI WGS metagenome assembly AMWB02 (sample SAMN02737377, study PRJNA173069) | bioreactor metagenome | biome: anode biofilm in microbial fuel cells | place: USA: California | collected 2010-12-16 | reverse complement strand
CAGGTCAATCACGTCTATGGTCTTACTGAGGTCTATGGTCCTTACACGATTTGCGCCTGGCATGAAGAATGGAATGGTTTGCCTGCCGACGAGCAGAGTTCCATCCGGTCACGCCAGGGGGTGGCCTACACGGTATGCCAGTTCCTGGATGTGGTGGACGCGCAGACCATGGAACCGGTGCCACGCGACGGCAAGACCATCGGCGAGGTGGTCATGCGAGGGAACGTGGTGATGCTTGGCTATTACAAGGATCCCGAAGGCACCGAAAAGGCCTTCAAGGGCGGCTGGTTTCACTCCGGGGATCTTGCGGTGATGCATCCGAACAACTACATCCAGATCCTTGACCGGCAGAAGGACATTATCATCTCCGGCGGTGAGAACATTTCCACGGTGGAGGTGGAAAACGTTCTTTACCGTCATCCCGATGTATTGGAGGTGGCCGTAGTGGCGGTTCCGGACAGTAAATGGGGTGAAGTGCCAAAGGCTTTTGTCACGCCAAAACCCGGATCAAACCCAACTGCCGAGGACCTGATCGCCTTCTGCAAGGAGAATCTTGCCCGGTTCAAGGCGCCGAAGACAGTGGAGTTTATCGATTTGCCGAAAACCTCGACGGGTAAGGTTCAAAAATTCGTCCTCCGCAAAAAGGAATGGGCTGGGCTGGATAAGAAGGTCAACTGATTTCAAATGAAAATACCGCAGAAATTGAAGCAACATCACAGGTGCGTTTTCACCTTGCAAATGATCTGAAAAAATCTCACAGGAGCAACCACGATGAATTTTGAACTGACCGAAGAGCAGAGCCTGATCCGGGATATGGTGCGTGAATTTGCCGAGAAAGAAGTCGCGCCGTCTGCAGCCGTTCGTGACGAGGAGGAGCGTTTCGACCGGCCTTTGATGTTCGGCCGGCTGGCGGAATTGGGACTGACCGGGATTGTCTTTCCCGAACAGTACGGGGGAGCCGGGGCTGATTACCTGAGTTATGCGATCGCGGTCGAGGAACTGTCACGGGTTTGTGCATCGACAGGTGTAACCCTGTCGGCGCACCTGTCGCTTGGCTCCAACCCGATCTACCTTTTTGGTACCGAGGAACAGAAAATGAAATTCCTCGTACCCATGGCCCAGGGGGAAAAGATGGGAGCTTTTGGCCTGACTGAGCCGTCCGCCGGGTCGGATGCGGGCGGGACCAAAACCACCGCCGTTCGTGACGGCAATGACTGGATTTTGAACGGCACCAAGATCTTTATAACCAACGCCGGGGAGGCCGAAACCTATGTGGTCTTCGCCCGGACCGACAAACAGGCCGAGAAACACCACGGCATCAGCGCCTTCATTGTTGAAAAAGGAACTCCGGGCTTTTCCTTCGGCAAGAAGGAAAAGAAGATGGGCATCAGGTCCTCGCCAACCATGGAACTGGTCTACGAGGGTTGCCGCATCCCGAAGGAAAATCTTCTTGGCGAAGAGGGCAAAGGTTTCAAGGTGGCGATGAAGACACTCGATGGCGGCCGGATCGGTATCGCTTCCCAGGCTCTCGGCATCGCCCAGGGGGCACTGGACGCATCGGTTGCCTATGCCAAAGAGCGCAAACAGTTTGATGTCAGCATCGCCACCTTTCAGGGAATTCAATTCCAGTTGGCCGATATGGCAACCCAGGTGGAAGCGGCGCGCCTCCTGGTTTATAAGGCGGCCTTCAGGGCCAGCGCAGGACTGTCATATTCACAGGAGTCGGCTATGGCTAAACTGCTGGCCAGCGAGACCGCTATGCGTGTCACCACCCAGGCTGTGCAGATTCACGGCGGCTATGGCTATAGCCGTGAATTTCCTTTGGAAAGAATGATGCGGGATGCGAAGATTACCGAAATCTACGAAGGCACCAGCGAGGTTCAGCGGATCGTCATCGGTTCGGCATTGACCCGATGATTTTAACCGCAAATCAAAACTGCATTGCCCATGCCTTTTACCGGGCCTTTGACGCTCTTGTGGTGCGCAATGAAGGCAAGTCTGCCGAACATATGGAAATCACTCGTCGCTTCAGCGAGGGATATCACCGGATCGAACAGCGCACCTACGGCAAGTGCCTGGGAGAGGTTGAAGCGGCAACGCTTGCCAATCTATAGGCCGAGGTGGAGGCGCTGAAGGAACGGGAAAAGGCGGTGCAGGCGTTGTGGAAGAGTCTGGCCTCCGGGGTGCAGAGTGCATTCAAAGGATTGAAGCGGGATCTGGATACCCTCAATTCGAACATCGATAAACTGAATATGGGCTTCGTGGCTGTTCTCGCCAGTCCCGAGACGATGGAAGCTGCCGATATCTAAACTAATATCTTGGTCAATTTTAGTTTTGCCGTAAAATCTAAAATTTGGACTGTGTTTATTTTACTTTGGTTCTTAACGGAAAAAATGGCTGAGCTGAAGAACGTCGAGGGGATCTTTCGACTGTATCGGCTTAAACCGTCATTTACCCTGGCCGTCTCCTTCGGGGGACGGCATTTTTTATTCTCATCTTACAGAGGCATAGAACAAGTAATACTGAGAATTTTTGTGAAAAAATATGACATAACCCATATTATAAATATGGGTTATTGAAAATTCTTTCATTATAACCCAATTTAGAATTGACAATGTTGCTAGTAAAACATAGGATAATTGTGTGTTATCCAGGGCTAAATCAATTGAGTGCATATGAAACACGAAATGTTTTTCCGCAAACATCCGGTGTTCACAGGCGAAGAGTTCAACGATCATCTCGCAAGTCTTGGGAAAGCAGGCCCCAGGACCAGAGAATCCTTGCTGAATTATCATAGGAATACCGGGCATGTCATTCTCATTCGAAGAGGATTATATGCGGTTATCCCAATAGGAGCCGATCCAGATTCATATCCGGTTGATCCTTTTCTTGTTGCTGCCAAACTCACAGCAGATGCTGTACTGTCATACCACACGGCTTTAGAAGTACACGGTTACGCCTACTCCATACGTGAGCATCTCACTTATTCAGCAGCCCGCCCAGTTTCCCCTGTTACGTTTCGATCCCATGTTTTTCGAGGTGTCAGGTTTCCCCAAGCACTTTGCCGTGCAGAAAAGGTAGATTTCGGTGTTACCACTGTCGACCGCGTGGGTCTTACGGTCAGGGTCACTTCCCTTGAGCGGACTTTGGTGGATGTCTTGGATCGGCCTGCTCTTTCAGGAAGCTGGGAAGAAATTTGGCGTTCCCTTGAAGCGATCGAATTCTTCGATCTCGAAAAAGTGGTCGAATATGCCCTTCTACTCGGTAATGCGACAACGATTGCCAAGGTTGGTTTTTATCTGGAACAGCATCGCGAATCGTTGATGGTCGAAGAGAATCATATGGCACCTCTTCGTAATCATCGACCCAGGCAACCACATTATCTGGACAGTTCCAAAAGAAAATCAGGGAAAGTTGTCGCAGATTGGAATCTGGTGGTTCCTGTTGACTTATTCGAGCGGACTTGGGGAGAAGTGCTGTGAAAATTTCTTATGAAAAGCTGACATCTCAAGCGGAAGCGACAGGATTCAGACCGGATGTGCTTGAAAAGGTTGCCCACCTACTGGGGTTGCTCGAAGCTCTTGGCAGCCATTCTTTTTTAAAAGACAAGCTGGCTCTCAAGGGTGGAACAGCGCTGAACCTTTTTATATTCAATGTTCCCCGGCTTTCCGTTGATATCGATCTCACCCCGATAAACGGGATAAGTCACTTAACAAAAAATCTTAGCAAGAAACGTGAAAATATTTTTTGTAAGTGACTAAACTATGTGGGGGCGGAGGATCGTGAAGCCATGCTTGCCGAACGACTCAGGATCGAGCAGGCAGTTCAGGCAGTATTTGCAAGGGAAGGATTTACTGTCAGGCGCATGCCGGAAGAACACGCCGGCGGAAAATGGTCCCTGCGTTACCAGAGTGCTGCAGGACTTGGCGGCAATCTGGAAGTGGACCTCAACTTCATGTACCGGGTCCCTTTGTGGCCTGTTTCGTTATCCGATTCGTATCCGGTTGGTACCTGGCAGGCCACACAAATACCTGTAATTGATATCCATGAATTGGCGGCGGGAAAACTGGCGGCGTTGCTTGCACGCAGACAGGCGAGGGATTTGTTTGACAGCCATATTCTTTTGCATATGGAAAATCTCGATCTTGACCGGCTGCGTACAGCCTTTGTCGTTTACGGTGCCATGAACCGTAAAGACTGGCGAACGGTTTCCACCGAGGATGTGAATTTGGACAGCTCTGAACTTGCCCGGCAGTTGATCCCGACCCTACGTTTTAATACAGCTAAAGAACAAGAATCTATAGACCAGTATGGTACACGCCTCGTGGAAGAATGCCGACAGGCCCTGACTGTTGTAATTCCCTTCTCGGAAAACGAGAAAGCGTTTCTTGACCTGCTGCTTGACTACGGAGAGATTGACTCGACTATCCTGACTGCTGACAAAAGTTTGCAACAACGCATTCAAAGGCAGCCTCTTTTGGAGTGGAAGGCTGTTAATGTTAAAAAATATAAAGGTCTATAACGACGGCATAAAATGCCTTAGCAGTATATCCACAGGATAGAGAAATTCCACTGCATATTGCTGGAGCGCTTACTTATTGATGATTCTCCACCTACAGACCACGTTGCCTTATTCGATGAAGCGCAGCGGGCTTGGAATATTGAGCAGACATCTAGTTTTATGAGGCGAAAAAAGAATCGGCCAGATTTTAATCAATCTGAACCCGAGTTTCTGATTTCTTGCATCAATCGTCATCCAGATTGGGGTGTAATAGTTTGTCTCATTGGTGATGGGCAGGAAATTAACCCCGGCGAGGCCGGTATTGGCGAATGGATTGATGCGCTTCACCGGTCGTTTCCAGATTGGCAAATACATATTTCTGATCGGCTAACCGATAATGAATACGGTGCAGGTGTTGTATTAGAAAACATCGCTTGCCGTCCAAATGTTCATTACAACGCAGATCTCCATTTGGCAGTGTCTATGCGTTCGTTTCGGGCCGAACATGTTTCGCTACTGGTAAAACAATTACTCGATTTAGAAGTGGAAGGAGCTCGATCGACCCTTGCTGAAATTAGATCAAAATATTCAGTGGTCATTACTCGCGATTTTGCGAAGGCAAAGCAATGGATGAAAATGCAGGCCCGGGGAACAGAACGTTATGGTATTGTTGTTTCATCGCAAGCTGAGCGACTGAAGCCTCATGCGATCGATGTGAAATCACCAATGAACCCTATACATTGGTTTTTAGCAGGCAAGGACGATGTGCGCTCATCCTACTATCTAGAGGAAGTGGCCACTGAGTTTCATATCCAAGGCCTGGAGCTTGACTGGGTTTGTGTGACGTGGGATGCCGATTTCAGGTACTCAAAGAATGGATGGGAGCATCGTTCTTTTAGAGGCAACAAGTGGCAAAAAATTCTTAAGCCTGAGAGACAGGTATATTTGAAAAACGCATATCGGGTTCTCCTGACTAGAGCGCGACAGGGAATGGTAATAGTTATTCCAGAGGGAGATGCGGAAGATCCAACCCGAGACTCCAGATATTATGACCCAACGTTTGAATACCTTGAAAAAATTGGCTTTAGTGTTATTTAGGGCCTTGGACTGTCGGCCGAACAGGAAATTTTTCCCATTCCTCCAGAAAAACAGGTCTGCCAATGTGTGGAACACTTGACCAGTATTTGTCGTCATTTGCCAGGATCAGGGTTGATAGAAGCAGGGGTTCATGGACAGATCTTACCAACCGCGCATCGCCATACAAGCCATTTCTTCTGCTGTCTATACTTGATCATATTGCCTCGGGGCAGATAACGAAAAATTTCATTGAGCCATCGTTTGAACTGACTGAAACCTTTCAAGAGTATATCGCTCTGCTCCCCAATAATGATCGAAAAGCCAGCATGTCCTATCCTTTTTATCATCTTGAAAGCTCAAATTTTTGGGAGATGATACCGCGGTTTGGCGAGGAGCATCGAAAAAGGCGTTCAATCAGTTCCATGAAGCGGCTGCGGGAGCTGTATCTTGGCGCGCGCTTTAATAAAGATCTGTTCATGCTGCTGCAGATGGAACATGCACGGGAGAAACTTCGCGCCGTCCTTGTTCAAACCTACTTTTCGCCTGCGATTCAGCCGACAATATGGCAACAATCGATGATCAATTGTGGCTCCACAAAGTATGCCTTTGGTCTTTTAGGCACTTCCGAAGTGGAGGCAGGCTATTTACTGCGGGCGAATGAGACAGAGTGTGCGGCAAAAGTGCGAGACCAGGGATTTAGAAAAGCAATCGTCAGGCTCTACGCCCACCGCTGCGCCTTATGTGGGATTAAGATGCTCACCTCGGAAGGGCGCACAGTGGTAGATGCAGCTCATATCATACCTTTCAGCGAGAACAGAAACGATCACCCCACAAACGGTATGGCACTCTGTAAACTCTGCCATTGGTCGTTTGATGAAGGGCTGATGTCGGTTGATACGCATTATGATGTGATGGTTTCACCGGCGGTGAAAAAAGACCCGAATCTTCCCGGTCATATACTGACACTTTCGGACAGGCCAATTTTCAGGCCGACTGAAAGCCGGTTCTGGCCGGCCCAGGAAAGCTTTGCCTGGCACCGAAAACAAAGATTTAGAAAAAGAGATTAAAAAAAGAGGCAAGCTCAGCACCTCAACTGCCAGTTTTGCCCGTTGTAAACGAGACAGCCGCTCAGATAGAAGTTGCTGCCTGGGAAATATTGGGTGTCATAATGTTATCACGACTTCATACCCTTCAAATTTTCTGATGTTGATTACCTTTGTCGCATCAAACATGAGGTACTGCCCTTTAATACCGGTCAGGACACCTTCAATGTATGGTGATTTCTCAGGGTTAAAGGACACTATTTTGCCAGGATATTCCAGAACAGGGTATCGGCCGGTAAAAATGGTGTCATTCAGACACAGATGTTTACGGAGTTCGCCGGTAAGTGACGTTTGTGCAAGGTTGAAGGCTTGTTGAAAACCATCGGCTTCCAAAACCTCATTCCGTAACATTTTCTGCCAATGGGTTTTGTCGGTGAATTTATTTTTCAATTCTACTTCAATTGCTCCTGCCAGATATCTGTTGGGGGTGTGGGCAATAGTGACAGCGTATGAAGCCCCTTGGTCAATCCAGCGTGTGGGGATATTGCTATCTTTTGTCACCCCAACTTTTACAGCGCTGCTCATTGCCAGATACACAACATGCGGCTGGTTGTGATGATGTAGTTCCCATTCGATATCTCTTCCTTCGCCAAGGTGCGCCCGGCAAAGTTCCGGGCGGATAATGCAGGGTGCTGCCTCCGGAGCATCTCTAAAACAGGGGAAGCAAAACCCCTGAGCAAAACTTTTCTTCGTTAGTCTGCCGCAGCTTTTACAATAAATTTTCCCGGTAAATTCAATTTTGAGGTTTTTGCCAATGCAATCATTAAGAAGCATCAGCCCATCATCGGTATAGAATTGATACTGAATTGGATCCCCGTTTGAGGCTCTTAACTTCTTTAGAATTGTTTTGATTACCATCAGATTTTTCAAAGGGTATTTTTAAAAGAGTCAGTCAGTCAATCTCAACCCGTTGAGGCTGAAAAAATTGCGGAATTCAGGGCTAAAGTAACCGTCTCTGTCGTTCATTTTTTCATGAACTCGACAACAGTAAAAGCAGAAAAAAGCCAGTCTCCATCCTTTTTTTCCACAGCGATATTAATTTCATAGGCATCAGTGAACTTTTCGTCAATTGTTTCTCCGTCGAGACGAAGGGTGGTGGTGACTGCAGCCTTCATCTCATCTGCGATATCGATCCGCGAATCATGAAAGCTGAACATCGTGTTTGGCAGTCGTTTTTTCATCATGAGGAATTGATCGGTGAACTCTTTGTGACTCAAGGCACGATCGATGTTAAATGATGCAATGTGGACGGTGCAGGGGGCAGTGCAGAGTTTTGCCGCCAGAGCCGCCTTTTGCAATGTCGTAATAACCGGCTCTTGGTTTTCTGACGAACAATATTCGGCTAAAGAATCGAGATTGCTCTTAATCTTTTTCTCGTCACTGGGCCAGAAAAAGACAGCACCAGCGACAACGAGCAGAATTGCTGCATAAAGAGCAAATTTTTTGTTCATGGGAATACGCCTCCAACAATGCGCTGCATATCTATCTCGCCGAACCGATGGCGATCCATTGCGGTCCCGCGATTATCTCCAACGACATATACGTGGCCGGCAGCTATCGTTCTTGGTGGAAGATCCCAGGCGGAACGATGACGAACATAGGGTTCTGCAATGAGGCCGCCATTTACATACAGAAGACCTTTGCGAAACGCAACAGTTTCTCCCGGTAAGGCGACAACCCGCTTGAGCAGCATCACGCTTCTCCCTGAAAAGCGAACAGCCACCACATCAAAGCGCTCAGGTGGCGCAAATACATACTGCGGCCGCCAGCAAAGGGCGAAAGACCCGTCACGATAGGTGGGGTCCATGCTCAGTCCCTGGATGCGCAGAGGAATAAGGAGGTGGCCGAAGATGAGGTAACTGACACAGGCAACGATGATAAGACGAACAGCGTATCTTTTATCCGGATGAGGAAAGAAAAACTTGCGCAAGGGAGCGGGGATCATTAAGGGAGCACAGCAATTTGGGTGAAAACTCGAGTACCCCTCCGGGACCAGCATGCTTGGGGGGCGCCTGAAGCAGATATATTCTGTTAAGGAGTCTAGGTGACCGTTGCCGCCAAGTCAACAAAAAGGTTTTGTGCCCACCTTTGCCACCGCCTTGAACACCTGAAGATCGGAGGGCCCGGCTGCGCAGACTGATACGTTGACATGCCATTTCGCCGCATTATTTTTTTGTGTATATCAACAAGATTCAGCACCAGTGAGATTCGATCAGTGGACGTCGTCATGTGTATGACGACGTCCTTGGAAAAGAGGAAATTTATCATGGCATTAAACAGGAACAATCATTCTGCTGCCGACGCAGATACCCGTAGGCCAGCGATACTGCATCGTGCAGACTGGGCATCACATGAGCATTTGTGGCAAGGTTATTTCCAGGGTAAAGATATGGGTACTGGAATTACCGTACTCTTCTATGTTACAGATAAAGTCGGTGAGGGACCACGTTGGCATGTCCACCCTTACGACGAGATTTTCATCGTTCGTACGGGAAACGCCTTGTTTACCATAGGGGATAAAAAAATAGCGGCTAAAGCTGGCGATATCTTGCTTGGGCCCGCAAAAATCCCCCATAAGTATCACAACATTGGCCCTGGGATGCTCGAAACCACTGACATTCATCATTCCGATCGTTGGATTCAGACCAATCTGGACGACCCTGAATTATCGAAAAATTAAAGGGGAGATACCTGGGGCAATTATGTTGCGTGGTTGATTTTTTCGCTTTCATAGACGGGTTACTTGTAATCATGTTTATCCATAATCTTTCCATATTCCTCATGCTGCCCGGCATCTTTTTCATGCTTTCCGCTCTCATCATGAGTCTGAAGATGCAGAGCGTACTGCCGGAGGCCTCGCAGCGGAAATGGCGCATGATGTCCATCCTTCTGGCCTTTTTTTCCTGTGGCTATATCTTTTATCTTATTCTTCAGGTTCTGCAGTTCAATTTTCCCCTCGAGCTTATCACAAGTTCAGTTTTTTTCGGTGGTTCACTCTATGTCTTCCTGGTTGTCAACATGACCCAGGGGATAATCAGGAAGATCAGGAAAAGCGAAGAAGATACCCGTAACGCCAATAAAGCGCTGACTCGTGCCTATGACTCTACCATTGAGGGCTGGGGTAAGGCGCTGGAGCTCAGAGACGAGGAGACGGAGGGGCATACCCAGCGGGTGACGGAGATGACCTTGCTGTTATGCCGGGTAATGTGCCTGGACGAAGAGCAATGCATTCAGGCCAGAAGGGGTGCTCTGCTCCATGATATCGGAAAAATGGCGATATCAGACAGTATCTTATTAAAAGAAGGTTCCTTTACCCCTGAAGAACGCCAGGTAATGCAAAAACATCCGGTCTATGCCTACCAGATGCTTTCCAGTATCGGCTACCTGTATCCGGCACTGGATATCCCTTACTGCCATCATGAAAAATGGGACGGTACCGGCTATCCCCGCGGCCTGCGAGGGGATGAAATTCCATTGGTTGCCAGAATTTTCGCTGTGGCTGATATCTGGGATGCCTTGACACACGAGCGCCGCTACCACCATGCCTGGTCAAAGGACAAGACACGTGAACACATCAAATCCCTGGCAGGAACCCATTTAGATCCGCAAGTGGTCGAAAAATTCCTGGAGCTGGTCAATTGACCGGGGGACAAATTTTTATTTGTGACATTGTTGAACTTCAGGTTGAATAGTAATCCATGAACCCTCGACGCAAGCTCAATCTACCAGATTGCTTTCCTTTTCAGAGGAGGTGGTTTTCATCGGAGTTGACGAATGCAGATGAAACCTATATAGCTAGAACCACTTGAATTGGTAAGATATTTTCTCCAGTCCCCAGAATAACAATGGATAAAGTGAAATCAGATTATTTAACGCATTATAGCGGTAAGATTCTTAACGGTGGGTATTCGGCGAAGCTTTGCCGGCGGCTGGCGGAGTGCCTCACTCATCTGGTGGCCCTGGATCAAATGTGCTTGCCCATCATTCCTTACATAGCCGCGTGGGATGGGGATGAAAAGATTATCTGGTATGAACATGTTGGGAAACGGCTTTTGGTCATACTTGACTGCGAGCCGTCGGAAGTTGTCGAGGTCTTTCGGAGGAGTATTGTCGATCGTCGGGCGTATCGCTATGTCGGACAGCAGGAAGCCACGATTGAGGAAGAGATTGTCACCAGGGACGAGCTGCGAGGCGATCAGTGCGGTCTGCGCGAGGAGGTAAAAGAAGAGGGTGCAGTTGAATGTATTTACCAAATAGCCCTGGCTGAAAAGAAAACGATATGGTTGAAGGATCAGGCTACGATTGAAATATTTGGTGACGACGAGATCTGTCTCTCCCTGGGCTACCTGACTGATGTGACCAAGGAGATGGAACAAAAGAATTTAATGGAAAAATTCGGTTATTTTGATGACCTCACCAAATTGCCGAAACGATCCATCATGCAACGCATTATCGAGGTGAATATCGGTAACTTTCATCGTGGGCACATCAAAGACTTTGTGTTTTTACTGCTTGATATTGATCACTTTAAAGAAGTGAACGACACCTATGGCCATCTGGCTGGCGATCAGGTACTGGTGAATTTGGCGGAAGTCATGAGCGGCACCAAACGCCAGGAGGATGAAATCGGCCGTTATGGCGGGGAGGAATTTTATGCTTTCACCGTTGGTAGTCTGGAGAATGGCCTGCAATTTGCCGAGCGCCTGCGATTGGCTGTAGCATCCACCGATTTTGTTTACAACCAGCAGCGGATCCCATTGACGGTCTCCATTGGCTTAGTTGTTGCCAGTCAGTTGGCGAAGACCGACAAAATTACCGTGGAGGAACTGGTTGGAGTGGCGGACCGGCGGTTATATGTGGCCAAGCAGGGTGGACGCAACCGGGTGGTGAGTGAATAATCGCAGTAACCATCCCCATGCCAAAGGCGCCCTTTCTTGCGCTGGTTACGAATATCTCAAAGAAAGACCGTACCCGGTCACCACCAGAATTATTTTGTCAAGGCCTCATGGATGCGCCTGGCGACTGCGCCGTCTGACAGATACCCGGAAATTCCGTGCCGATTCGCAGTCGGGTTATCCACATCGGTTTTGTTTTCGATGGGCGGATCGACGGAAAAATGTTTTGGATCAAGCGGGTAGAGCGAAACAACGTCCCGGTCGTCCATCGCGTTAAACCAGCTGCCGACGCACTGCGGGTGCTTGATGGGAGACAATGCCTCTTTGACGACCTTTACCGCAAGCGGCGACCCCAGGGTGACATACAGAGGAACTTTCCAGCCAAGCGAGTGCCCTTCGCGGCGCAATAGACTGTAGGACACGATTGTGCCGAGCGAATGACCCACGACAACAGTTTCCCTCCCGGCGGTGAAGGCGGATCGGATCCCGGAATCGATGACATTCTGAAAGCCGGGATTGCGCAGATACTGGTAGACATCCCGTGTCGCGAGGGCAACACTGGCGCTGCTCGCCCCGGGCACGTAGGTGTCGAGGGCTTCAAGGACTTTTTGCACCCACCGCCAGTTGAGCACGCCTTTTTCGGCGACGGTGCCGCCGGCCAGAGCTTCCACCTGGGCATCGGAGATGCCGTTCTGTTGCTGAATTTCCAGCAGCATTGCGCGAATAAACTGCGTTTCCGCTTCGCCAAGTCCATCGCCGCGGACAATGATTTTGGCGATCTCATCCGCCGGTTTTTCGGCCACCAGATCATACAGTGTATCACCGTAGTATGGAAAACGGATATCTGTTTCGTCGATCGGCAGTTGCAGGCCATTTTTGGCCAGACCCTGGCGAAAGGCGTCTATCCATTCGGCTTTCAAGGCCACCGAGTCTTTATTTTCCTGGGAACGTCCGTGTACCAGAACCAGTTGACGTGTCATCGTACACCTCCTTGTTGAATGACCTGCGATATGAGACGGGCGCCGTCCGCATCAAACAGCGTCCACAGCGAATCCGGCAGCACATGCCGCGAGATTTTCTCGAGTCCCGGCGGCAGGGCAACTTCATAGGCGGGCAGCAATGCCCAGCTTTGGGAAAACATCGGCAGGAATGGGAAAATAGTGTTTCTCTCCTGCGGATCGAAATGGTCGTTCAATTTTCCGGCCAGGAGCACAATATCGAACAGGCCGATACCCATATCTCCGGCCATGAAGTTGACCATTTGCCGGATTCGGGAGCGATTGCCCTGTTCGCGATAGGCATGGGCCGCATAGAGCGCGAGGGACGGATCGATGCCTTTGGCAACCTGCATGCGCCTTGCCAGTGTTTCCGCTTCGGGACCATCCAGATGAAAGGTGCCCCGCCGTGACGAAGAAGCAATCACTGCCCGCAGGTTGCGAATTTCGGTCAACCGATCCTGGTAATCGAACCATCGGCCCGAATTGTCAGACGGCTCATAGGCCACATCGACCAGGTGTTCGTCATCAAAAGTCAGGGTAGCGAGAAAGTCCTGGATCGCCGGCAGCAATACGGCATTCCCGTTTTTCAAGGTCAGCAGGGTGCTGACCGCGGGGCGTGCGGTAAGATTGGCCCGAACCAGCTGTCCGCCATCGATAATGTCGAACTGCGCCCCATTCGCTTGACACGAATCCACAGCAGCGCCGCGAATTTTGAAGCCGCAGCCGGACTCGAAGTGCAGGGGCCCGAAGGGTTCAGCATTGTCGTGAACATTTTTGGCAAAACGTTTGTTCTGCTCAGAAAAAACATCCAGCTCGCCTCTCGTTGAGCGTGCGGGTCCTGTTTTTTGGGCAGGAAGGGGCAGCGCCGTTCCCATTAACAAGGAATCGTCGGCAATAAAAGCCCTGAGGGCCTTTTTCGGCATGCTGATTTGATCCAGGGTAAAATCGCCGTGCTCGAGGGCATCTGCCGTTGCGCTGCGTCCTGAACCCAGTGGCGGGGCAACGGCTGCGGCAGGCGTATTTATTTCCGCCAGCCAGGCATCGTCATCGGAGGTGATGCGGGCGTCCGGCTGCTGACTGCGCGGGTCGGAGCCATGGGTTGCCTGGTAGACGCGAATCGGCAAATCTTTGGCGAGAAACTTCTTGAGCGGTCTGGGGCGAATAAATCCCGGGCCCGCCTGACTTACCCAATCAACGATATCACCATGCATTCCCCGGAGAGCTTCCAGCAGCGCGTCGGTATAGACGGCCTGAAACTTCGCCGCCGCGTCTTTTGGGTCGGCTATCTCAAGGGCCGGTTCCCCCAGCAGGGTTGCATAGAACTGGTCGACCGATTTTTCCGGTCCGGGCACCGGTTTGTTGGGAAAAATGATGCTGCCCTCGATTCCCTGTGCCTGAATGCCCTGCGGCGCAGTGCGGCACGCGTCCGACAGGAACACTACATGCGGAATGACGCTGTATCGCGCGCGTTCTTCGCTGCCCTTGACATTGACCGCGGCATCGGCATCTTCGATGGCATCGGAAAGCAGCCAGTACTCACCATATTTCAGATTAACGCCGTGTCCGGAGAAATAAATGATCAACTGATCAAGATCGCCGCGATCGACGAATTCCTTGATGGTGTCCTTGATCCTCTGGGGCGTCACCTTTTCCGTTTCGTCGGTGATGGTCCTGACCAGCTCCGGCGTAAACCCCTCCTGGGACAGGGCCCAGGCTTCCATGGCATGCACTCCGTTCCAGACGGCCTGCAGTTCTGGAAGGTTATGGGCTTTGTGAACACCAATCAGGACGGCTGCACGTTTCATGACCACCTCGTTCTGTTAGAGAGTTATCCGTTGTGATGTATCCATCCGGAAATGCCCCGGTAGTTGACTTCCTGCCATCCATCCACCCCCGCCTGCAGCAGATCGGCTTCTTCTCCCGGAGGAATGCACCCGACAATCGACGCATCCGGGCGGGCCTCAACCCGGATGGGTTGACCGGGCTCTTCCGGCAGAGCGGCGGTGAAACCAAGGTTCTCCCAGTTGTAAGCGGCGGCGGTGTGGCGCACCAGTGCATCGCGCAGGTCGTCGGGGCAGGTCCCGGCAAGATCATCAAGCTGCGCCGGGCTCAGCAGGCCAAGCACATTGAACCTGGCGACCTGGTCTTGGGCACGGGCCCAGTAGCCCTGGGCGATGACGTCGTTTTTCAGCCGGATCTTTCCCGTATAGGGTTCATAGATATCCGGAAGGCCGGCGTCGATCAGCTGCCAGTGGTCAAAACGGGTGCCATTGGCAGCTGCACTGGCAGTCAGCTGGATGTCGGCGCCCTGATTGTAGATACGCATGAAATGCCCGATCCCCGCCTCCCGACCTGCCAGATCCTTTGGCGTGCAATCGACAACCGAGTCTGCCGATGGTCCGCTCGGGTGTACGATCAGTACGGACTGGTGGTCGGGTGCTGCAGTGACATCGGTGCTGAACTTGAAATGCAGGTTAGTGATATACGGTTTTTTGTCGTTGGCAAGCGGGGGCAGATACCGAGCCCGGATGGTGAATCCCGACCAGAAAGGTGGGCGGGCGATTTTTTGCCGAATCTTGTCCGAATTTTCTCCGAGGATAAAATCGAGAAGATCCTCCGCTCCTTTGCTTGGCAGGCTTTTAGCAATTTTGGCCCCAGAACAGGTCCAATTCCAGCGGATTGGCGCCTCACTGTAGACGGCGCACAGGGTTTCGGCCCTGCGCAGGGTCCCGCTGTTTGACGGAATGAGATCGACCATCACCTGAGAACCTTCCGGCAGTTGCGGTTTGTCCGGGTCAAAGAGAACCGCCTCGAGGTCCGCATCGCTCAGCCGTGCCAGCTGTGTCCTGGCATCGACAAAGCCATAGGCGAAGGGGTCAATCTCGACCTCGCCAAACCGATGCAGGGCTTCCAGGTCAGCCGGAGTCTGCGTTGTACTCAAGTACAGGGTCCGTGGAGCCGTCACCTCGCCGAGCTGGGTGGTATCGGTCAGCAGTTTCTGGCGAATAAGGTCGATATTCTCCTCGAAAAGGACTTCCAGTGTCCTGGCCTTGTCCTCCAGGGTGGCGCCATCGAACCCCTTGGCCTCTTTCAGGAGTTCATTGATTTTGGCCGTCACCCTGGTCAGTTGCCAGTCGACGTCATCGAGTGGCTGAAGCAGACTGGTCTCGTAGGCCTTGACCATATAGTAGAGATATCGCAGCAGGGTCAGGCGCGAGCGCCTGCCGAGCTGCCTGACGAAGAGACTGGCCTCGTGGTCGATTCGGCTCAACTGTTTGCCCTTTTCCTGCTGCATACTGACAATTGCCGCTGCATTGAAGGCCAGGCGCGCATAGCCTGCGCCAAGAGCATGAAATGCCGCCGCGAGCTTATCGAAAAGGGCCATCTTCCGGGCGTTAAGGTCCCTGATCTCCTGAAGCAAAAGCTGCAGTTCCGGGCAGTTGGCCTCAAGGCGCTGCAGCTCGGCCTCGACCTCCGTCTGCGAAACCTGCAGCGCTGAAACGGCTCCGGATAATTGAGTGAGAGCAGGGCCCAGCCCGTCAAGAGCCTGGTTCATCGCCGAAGCACTCGCACTGGCGGCCGCGGCGTCGCCTGGCTTGCCTTTCTTGGCTTCCTGGAAACTTTTCTTACTGGCTTCCCTGGACTTATTGGCAGCCTCCCGTGCCTTGGTGATGGTGCTGCCCATCCTGGAAATCGTGTCCGGTGCACTTTCGGGATCGCTGCCAATGAGATCGGCACTCACCTCTGCCAGGGAACCGACCGCGGCAAGGGCAGGCTGGCCGACCGGGATAATCTGGCAGATGGCGCCTGCCATCTTGATGCTGAATTTGATAAGTGCCTGCTGCTCTTTGGTGGTCTCTGCCTGGCCGAGAAGTTCGGTCCTTTTTTCGTCGAGCTCCACCCCAATGGTGGTCAGATTCTGTTCCAGGCCGTCGAGTTCCTGGGTCACTTGGTTGATTTTCTTTTCCGCAGTCAGCACCTGGTCAACCGCCTGTTTCGTGTCCTGGACGGTGTCATCGATGAGATCCTCGAACAGGGCAACAGCCTGGTCCGCTTTATGGGTCTCGTCATTCACCCATTCGGCAAGCAGCATCGTCCGCAGGGCCCTCCGGGTTGCCCCCTGATATAACTTGATCGAGCCCTGCAGCGACAGCAATGGGGTATAGCCGGCGGGATTGCCGAAATAATCCAGCTGGGCACGCAGACGCTGCAGCATCGAGGCAATCTCGGTCTGTGCCGCTGTCCACTGGCTGGCGGGAACGTTGTCCCAGGGCGAGTCCGCCTGGTTCTTTGTGCTCTCTGGTATGGGTAAAGCGAGGCCTTCGGCATAGTTTTCCAGCAGCGCCTGTACCGGGAGATGGTCGCCTGCTAGAAACAGCTCCCGGGCGAATTCGATCACGATCTGCAGGCTGAGAGGGTGCAGCCACGCATTGGCACATTCGATCAGGACAGGGACTGCTTTGGTACCCGCGCCTATGGCGGCCGGCCTGGCCGGGGCATCATTGCCTTTGCGGGTGGTGTGGTCCGGTTTTTTTTTGTTCTTATCGTGATTCGGTTTATTGGTCGATTTCCAGGGGAAAAAATACATATAGAGGTCATAGGCAGCGCTGGTGACCGGAGTGCCCGCATCGCCGCCCCTGCAGTTCGGGGCTGTTTTGCCGGCTGTGCCTCCGTCGCTTTTAAATCCAGCCGCAACAGTGGCTGAATTCGTGGTCAGTCTGCCGCCGTTGCCGCCGTTGCCGGGGGTGCCCGGGGCAACCGCATCAGTGCCGTCGGTCGGAAAAGAGTTTGTCCCCCGGGGATCGGAGAGTAACGGAATACCAACCGCCGAACCTCCAAGATACCATTTTGCATTGATGTAGACCGCTGGTGGAGAGAAATTCACCTTCAAGGTATTACTTACTCCGACCAGGTTGTGGGCTTCAAAAGACGCAGATTGAATACCCGGCATACTCTTGCCGGGCTGGCCATTCAGGCCATTGCCCGGATCTTGACCGCGGCCGCCCAGGGCAATCAGGCGCGGTATGCCGATACCCGGAGATGCGATTTCTGCCACCATGATCTTCAGGGAACCGGCGTGCCTTCCGTTCGCCCCGTTTTCACCGGGAGTTGCCCCGGCGGCGTCCGGTGCTTTGGGGATGTCCCAGGGAAGAGGGGAGGTATTGATGCCTGCATCTTCGGTGGCCCATATCAATCGGCGTGCGTAAATCGCTACATCCGCCTCAGGGAGGCAGAACGCACCGTGAATCTCCAGGGTGTCGCAGCAGATCGTCAGTGACCTGGTCGCCATCAAAAACGTGCGGTCATCTTTCTTTTGCAGGCTGGCAGTCTGTTTCTGCGCTGCACGATCGATATGGAATTCATCCCATAGTCCGTTAGAGTTGCCTGCCGCCAGTACGATATGCACGCCGACGACCGTGTGATGCTGCCCGCCGTGCAGGTTTGCGGAGACGGAGCGGCTGAGAAAAAGGGTACTGTCAGCTCTTGGTTTTTTGGGGTGGGATGCAAGAATTGTTCGTTGAGGACTTACTTTTGCGGGATCAGCAATCGCATTTATATTCACTGTTACCTCCTCCCATAAACGGTGCCTGGTTACTCTTCAACGTTAATTACATTCATGTTAAAGTATGGAGTAGTGTTTCTATTTCGACCGCTGTGTGACAGGAAGCAAACAAGAAAAAGTGTCAACACACCAGGTTGTGGCAAAGATATGAATAATAATTCGTATCAATTAATTTTAGACACCTGGCCCGATTGTCAACTCTCTTTTTGTCGTAGCTCGTCCGGAAAAAAAACAGACGGGAAATCGTTTTACCACGATTTCCCGCCTGTTCTCTCATGCGTCCTGGTGATGTGGCCGTTCAATCAACGGTTGCTTTGGCCAGCAATTCCCGTCCGATGGCCAGCGATTTACAGCTGACTGATCTTGATGGTTCGAGGTTTGGATTCCTCTGCTTTTGGCAGATGAAGTTTAAGCACTCCTTCCTTGAGTTCCGCATGCACTTTGCTGACAACGATGGTCTGGGGTACGGCAAAAACCCTCCGGTATTCAACATCGGTGAATTCCTGCCAGGTGCTGTTCCCTTTCTTTTGTAAATTGCGAATCCCGGAAATTTCCAGTTTGCCGTTATCAACGTTGACAGTTACATTTTCCCTGGTAACACCCGGCATGTCGGCATGCAGCAGGATCTCGTCCTCGTTTTCAAATATATCCACAGCAGGTGCAATCTTTGGCAATTCCACGCGCTTTTCCAGCATATTCTCTTTCCTCGTTGCTAATTCATTCGTCTCATTCATAGCTCAACCTCCAAAAACGTATTCGCAGTTTCTAAGGGACGTTAACTGATACTGATCTGCTTTGGTTTTGCAGCCTCTGCCTTCGGTAGTGAGAGGGACAGGAGGCCATCTTGCAAAACCGCTTCAATCTTGTCGGCATCAACTTCAGACGGCAGGGTGAAACTGCGGGTGAATGAGGCAGTATCCCGCTCAACACGCTGAGCCTTGTAATCCTTTGGGGCATCGGATTTGCGCGTACCGCTCAATTCCAGATAGTTGCCCTGGATCCTGATATTGAGGTCGTCTTTGGTCAGTCCGGGAACCTCGGCAATGAGCTGGAAAGAATCGCCACTCTCGCTAAGATTTGTCCGGGGAAATCCGTTTTGAGTTCTCCAGCCAAACTCATCGCCATAAGACCGGTCGTAATCCAGGTATACCCTGTTCAGATTTGAACGAAGACGGTCCATCGCATCCAACATTCGATTAAAATCATTCATTCTTGTCCACATAGCGCCTCCTCCTGTTTAAAGGGTTGCGTTCGACGGTGCTCGTGAGAGAACGCGTCGCAGATAAACTTTCACTCTTTTCAATTTGGCAAGAGTCCCATGAAAAATCTCAGAGAACTCTTTTTTCTTCACTTGTCATGAAAAATAAATACGGTGAAATTGCATGTCAATATAGTAAGAATATTTTATTTGAAAATTATAGAAATATTACTTTTAATACATACTATTGACATAGTAATGAAAATGATGTAGTTCATAGGAAAGGAGAAATTGCTATGGACAGTAAAGATGACGGAAAAATCATAAATAACGAGCAGATATCGTTTGACGAACTGCGGAAGAAACAATCTGTTCGAGCCACCTTCAAACTTCCCCAGGAAGTCATCGACCTTCTGGGGGTTATTGCCGGCCAGCTGGGTATCAAGCAAAAGTCTCTACTCGATCAGCTTATTGAGGATACCTCGCTGCTCGCCAGACTGGCCCAGGAAACGGAGCAAAACGAAACAGACCAGTCAGCGCGTCGTCAGAAGACCTTTGTGATTAGCAGGAGTTCCCTGCGTTCGATTAATGATGTTGCCAGGAGAGAGAATATCTCCCGAGACACCCTTGTGGAAATCTCTATAAAAAGGCTCTTGCCGATTATCGAAACCGAGCTGGAAAAACATATTACGAGAAAAAAGATTCTCAAGGAGATGCATAGTTATCTGAAACTTACGGAAAATCTTCTTGAGAAGACCGAAAAACTGCTCGGCAGAGATGATGTCCTCTACGACATGCTTGAAAAGCAGCTGAGTCTTGCAGAAAAAAATATAATGGCTGTCAATGCCATTATCGAAAAAGGCATGCCGATGGAGGATTGGTAGCAGAACGTTGCGGGAGCAGAGCATTCTTTTGAATCGAGAACATTTTCAGGAGGATCTGACATGCGAAAAAACTATTATGTTATACTGGGCATTCCTTCGAATGCTACACAGTCTGATATAAAGGCGGCCTATCGACGACTTGCCAAAGAATTTCATCCCGATCATTACGGACAAAACCCCACGCCATTCCAGGTTATCCATGAGGCCTATTCAATCCTCAGTGATCCGCAAAGCCGTCGATCCTATGATGACTCCATACAATATTCTGCTGGAGAACGGCAAACAAGGCGTGCAGAGCCTGTGCACAATTTTCATAGAGAAACGGTTGAACCTCTCGTTCCGGATGAAAATACGACGTTTTACGGCAGCAGGTCTCCTCGAAAAGCATTTCGCCACTTCCGGTCCTTATTCGACAGGATGTATGACGACCAATTTTCCGGCACCTCCCTGGGGCATCGACAACCGGAAAATATACCCGTTGACGGCAGAACCATAGAGATCACCCTGTCACCCGCGCAGGCACAGAGAGGCGGTACTGTACCGTTGCGAGTTCCTGTTCGGATACGTTGTCCTGCCTGTTCCGGGTATGGATATTCCAGGTATTCTCACTGCCGACGTTGTCATGGTGCGGGAGTTCTGCCGGGCGAAAAAACAATGGTGTTGCGTTACCCTGCAGGTATACGGGAGAATCAAATGTTTCGGTTCGGGCCGGGGGCGCCGGATACTGGAAAAATTATTTTCACGGTCGTTTTCAAAATCAGGTGAGACCGGCAGTCGAGGCTGAGAAACAACGTTTGATGGTGAAAGGTGTGTCGGTTTGTTTTTTGTAGCAGTTACCTGATCAGTCTGAAGTATCTCTTCACCAGTTTTATACTGGTCTCCCGCTTGGTCGACGGTCGTCTATTAAGGCTTGAAAACCTGATCTTCAGCAGGTTTTTTTTCAACGGTCTGAAGATTTTTCCAGGAAATTTCATAGGTAAACTCCCTTAGCTTGTGGTCGTGTGCATGGTGTTTCAGGCATGCCAGGTGAAATGCGGCAAATAGCTCGTTAGATACCGATTCAGTTGCTGTTCAATTGCTGACAAGATAACCACCTGGAAAGAAGTGGTACACTTTTAATTATCCAGCTGCGGCTTTTTTCTGGCACATCGCAGCGAACAGCCCAAATGGGGCATACCTGTCCTGGAGGTGAGTTAAGGCTTTCAGGTAAGAAGGCATTCAACCACGAAGAGCGGCACTTGATTACCTGACGGCAATTCGGTTAAGATCTGCTATGCTATCTCCGCTCTGGTTCAGGAGCTCTGCATGAGGGGCAATGAGATAAAATTTTATGATTCTCATCTCCGAAAATTACAGGTTATACTACTGAAATGCCGAGAGAGTGCATGTATACAAAATCCATCAACCCATTTTCCCCAGGAGCCTTGTCATAAATGAAAATATTAGTAGCCGATTTAGAAGGAGTTTTTTTGCCGGAGATGTGGGTGAGTGTCGCGGAAAAAACCGGAATAGAGGAGCTTCGGCTGACCACCCGCGATATCAAGGATTATGATGTCCTGATGACGAAACGGCTCGCCGTATTAAAGGAGCACAATTTAAAAATTCAGGATCTTCAGAAGGTGATCGCCACCCTGGAACCTCTTGACGGCGCAGTGGAGGCCTTAAACTGGATCAGGCAGGAGGCACAGATCATTATTCTGTCGGATACTTTTGAGGAATTCGCCAATCCATTGATGGTAAAATTAAATTTTCCGACACTTTTTTGCCACAATTTGACCATTGATGGTCAGGGGAATATCACCGGGTATAACCTCAGGATAAACAATCAGAAAACAGAGGCGGTCAAGGCCTTGAAAGGGCTTAATTATCACGTGATAGCCTTTGGTGATTCTTACAATGATGTCGGCATGATTCAGGAGGCGAACCAGGGATTTTTCTTTAACCCGCCTGATTCAATTCTGGTCGATTTTCCGAAGGTACCGGTAACCAGGAATTACCAGGAGCTAAAGGCTATGATAGGTGCGGCGTTGATGGTGGCGTAAAAACTACCCTTAGGGCATAGAAATCTTCATCTGTCGCAGTTTAGTCAAGAGCAGGGAGGATGGTTCCCGTCACCTCGCCAAAACCAACCCGAAACCCTGCTCCCTGGCACCAGCCGGTGAGGGTGACGGTATCTCCGTCATGGAGGAATTTCCGCTCTTCCCCGGCGTGCAGTCTGACTGATTTGGTTCCTTTCCAGGAGAGCTCGAGCATGCTCCCGCAACCCCCTTCCCTGGGGGCGCTGATGGTGCCGGACGCCATCAGGTCGCCCGGATTCACATTGCACCCGGTTATGGTGTGATGGGCCAGCTGCTGCGCGATGTTCCAGTACAGGTATTTGAAATTGCTGCTGGAGATACGCGAGTTCTGCAGAGAGACTTCCAGGTTGATGTCGTAGGTCCGGGCGTTTTTTGCCTGCAGATAGGGCAGCGGGCGCGGCACCTGTTCCGGGGCTTTACAGAGGAAGGGTTCAAGGGCGTCGAGCGGGACCACCCATGGCGAGATGGAGGTGGCGAAATTTTTAGCCGTAAACGGGCCGAGCGGCTGGTATTCCCACCTCTGGATATCCCGGGCCGACCAGTCGTTGACCAGTACCATCCCGAAGATATGCTCAGCGGCAGCATCCACCGGGACAGGGTGGCCCAGCTCGGAGCCGGGACCGATGAAAAATCCCACCTCCAGCTCGAAATCAAGCAGACTGCTGGCCATGAAGACCGGGCTCTGCTGATCTTCGAGTTTCACCTGGCCTCTTGGCCGGCGTATCGGTGTCCCGCTCAAAACCACCGAGCTTGACCGGCCATGATAGGCGACCGGCAGATGCCGCCAGTTGGGCATGAGGGCATTTTCTTTTCCCCTGAACATCGTCCCAACGTTTACGGCATGCTCTCTGGATGAATAAAAATCTGTGTAATCGCCTATGGCCACCGGCATCTGCAACGTGATATTCTGCAGTGGAATTAAAGCCTTGCCTCGCAATTCATTATTGTCGCGAAGTTCGCCTACATCCTCTCTTAACAGGCGGGAAACTGTTGCCCGTACTGCACGCCAGGTCGAACGACCCATGGCGAGAAAAGGATTGAGGGTGCTGGTATTGAAAAGCTTCGGCCCGGAGGGGAAAACCCCTCTTTTTTCCAGAACCGCAAGATCAAGCACCATATCGCCGATGCGCACTGCGGCCCTGGTCTGCCCCTTTTCTGTAAAGATGCCAAAGGGGAGATTTTGTATTGGGAAATGTGATTTTTCGTCATAGTCGACAAAGGACCTGAGCTTCGGATCGGTGGTTATTGGCATCGTTCGGGCTCCACTGCTACCGCTGCTGCAGCCAGGAAGTCTGGTAGTTTTTGTCTGCACAGGCAAGAGCCGCTTTGGCGACAAAAAGCGGTTTGAAGGTGTCGACCATTACCGCCGTCTCTTTGGTCTCCTTCACGCCGATTGATGCCTCGGCGTTGCCGGGGTGGGGACCATGGGGCAAGTCATCCGGGTGCAGGGTTATCGAGCCGCATTCAATGCCCTTTCTGCTCATGAACTCTTCACTGCAGTAATAGATAGCCTCGTCGGCACCGATATTTGAGTGGTTATACGGCGCGGGGATGGATTCGGGGTGATAATCAAAGAGTCTCGGCACAAAGGAGCAGACGACAAAGCCGTCTCCTTCAAAGGTCTGATGGACCGGCGGCGGCTGGTGAATACGACCGGTAATCGGTTCGAAATCGCGAATATTAAAGGCCCAGGGGTAATAATATCCGTCCCAGCCGACCGTATCGAAGGGGTGGTGGTTGAGGGTCATGCGCTGCAGACCATTTCTGCTTTTCACTATAATAGGAACCTCCTCCGTTGTCTCCTGGGTGACCAGCCTTGAGGGGGGGCGGATATCCCGTTCGCAATAGGGGCTGTGCTCCAGCAGTTGGCCGTGCGTATTCCGGTACCGGGCGGGACTGCGCACATACCCTCTGCTCTCGATGATAAAGAAGATATTTTCCAGAGTTTTCAGAGTATAGCGGTGGATGATCCCTTTGGGGATGACCAGGTAATCGCCCTGGCTGAAGTCAAGTTCGCCCATCTGTGATTCGAGAACCCCCTCGCCCTCGGTTACAAAGACAATCTCGTCGCCCTG
>AMWB02143375.1_pt1 | contig 24389 bp, 17 predicted proteins | sample 200311 | NCBI WGS metagenome assembly AMWB02 (sample SAMN02737377, study PRJNA173069) | bioreactor metagenome | biome: anode biofilm in microbial fuel cells | place: USA: California | collected 2010-12-16 | reverse complement strand
ATCCAGGCTGCGGAACACCCGTGCAAAGGGCACCTCATATCCCCATGTAGCTGAAGTTCAGTGGTAATCACATTGAGGAAAGAGGCTTTTTGTTTAAACAAAAATTTGATAAGAGCAGGGGCATACTGAAGCGATATGGCTGAACTGAATCCGCAACACATGATCGAAGAACTGCAGGACAATATCAAGACCGGAGACGCGCTCAAGGCGCAGCTAGTTTTGGCACATTTGGGAGAGGTGGAGCCCAAGACCCGTAACCGTCTGGTGTATTTATTGTCGAAAGCGGATGCAGACTTTTCCGTGCCGCTTTTTATCTATCTTCTGACAGACCAGATGGCGGTTGCCGACGAGATGCCGGTCATCCGCGAGACTCTGCTGGCCACTCTCCTGGCATATCCTGAAAAACTAATCGGATTTCTCGAATCTTCGAAAATAGCCGACAAAACCGAATTGATTAAAATTGTCGGTGAAGTCCGTTTTGTTGCGGCGACGCCGGTATTGCTCGACCTCATTGCGAGATCTGAAAGTGAGGTTGAAATTATGTTGATCATCGAGACCCTCGGGCTTATCGGTGATCCCCTGGCTATAAATACGCTGACCGACTACCTTTATGCCGCCAATAGGGAGCTGATAGCCGCTGCCGTGCAGGCGCTGGGGCAGGTGGGGACGCCTACGGCAATGCACCGGTTGGCCGAACGAATGGGAACAGATAATGAGATTGACTATCTGATACTGTCAATTTTTTCCGAGGTGCAGGATAGCGTCTCGTTGGAAAAACTGAATGATACAATCCGGTCGCATTATGCGCACATGCGTACCTTTGCCAAATCTGAGCTTGTCAGGATCGGTCCCAAGGCCGTTCCCGTACTGATTGAGAACCTGCTCCATGATGATCCGGATTTCCTGATTCATACCTTGAATGTCCTGGGCGATATCGGCGACGAGTCGGCGGTGCAGCCTATCCGCAAATTGCTGACCAATGAACCGAGAAGTGCGAATGTCCGATTTGCGGCCTATGAAGCACTGGCTCTTCTTCCTCTGAAAAAGGGGGCGTACACCCTGACAGCCGGGTTGACCGATCGTGAAGACCATGTGTGTATTGCCGCAGCCAGGGCGATTGATAAAAATTTTTCAAAGATTCTTGGCGCCGGGATAAAAAACATGCTGCGCGGCCCGGAAGAGGAGGCGCGACATATTGCCAAAATCATTGTCAATGCCCAGGTTGAACAGATCTTTGGCTACCTAGCTGATGATGATCTGTTTGAGAAACTGGCTCTTGTCTATCTTCCCCATACCCATATAGACATCCGCAATAATTATATCAGACTGTTGCAACAGGCTGGGAAAAATGATTTTGCACGGAAAATTGTTGGCGAGGAAGAGACTGCACAGCGGCCCAAAGTGGTGGCCGTAGACGATTCGAGGATGATTCTCAATATTTATAAAGCAACACTTCATGAACTTGGCTACGATCCGGTGCTTTTCGAATTTCCGGCGTCGGCCCTGGCATGGCTGCAGACGGAGAAACCTCTCATGGTTCTCACCGATCTGAATATGCCGAATATGACCGGGATCCAGCTCACTGAAAGTATCCGCAAAAAATATTCGGCAAGGTTACTGCCGATAATTATGGTGACAACCCAGAATGAGAGCCAAGACAATGAAGCGGCGCATATGGCCGGAATCAACGATATCCTTCACAAACCGTTTAATGCCAAAAGCCTTGGTGCGGCTATAGACCGGACTTTGCAGAAAGTGTCCTCTTGACGGCGGTAAAGTGTCTGCCCACTTGTTCTGGCTTATGGGCATCCGAGCCGAAGATAAAGGGGATATTGTGATCAACAGCTTTGGCGAGGATGCGTCGATCGGGAAACTGCTCCCCACGGATATCAATCCCGGATGTGTTTATTTCGATTGCCAGATTATTGTCTTTAACGGCTTGCAGTAATACATCAATAAGCCCATGGTGCATCTCGCTCAGGCTTATTTCAGGTAAATAGCGCAGTGCTCCATCCAGATGGCAGAGCATGGTGCCGGGCAGATAATTGACCGCCTCGATGAGTGTGGTGAAGTACCGATGGAGGATATCTTCGGTGCCGCTATGCCGGGCGAGCTGAGTATTTTCTTCTTTGCGGCTGAACATGTTCAGGTGCTGTGCCATTCCTTCGATTTTGAGGAAATGACAGGAAATGCCAACCTGATCCCAACATCTTCTGGCGAGTCTTGATTTGAGCACCGCCCGGTAATCAGGGTTGTACCCACATTCCACTCCCAGGCCAATCTCGATTGCATCCGCATACACAGAGCGCAACCGTTCTCCTTCGGCAAAATAGGTATCAAAATCCTCTTCAGAGAGCCAGGTTTTACCATGAAGAGAATGAATACCTTCCTCCATATGCTCCAGGAAGATGATCTTTTTTAATTTCTTTCTAAGGGCGGCCTGCACATACTCTTCCATCTCACCGACGGCATGGCCGCAGAGGCGAGTATGAATATGCGAATCTACAAGAGGATCGGCCAAAAAAGCAGAGCTGTTTTTGTCCATTTCATATGTGCAGGTCGGATGAAAAAGTGAGAAGAATCAGGCGTTTCCTTTAGGGAAAAAATGCAGCACACCGTCGATATCGGAGGTGTCGCAGACATGGCCGAGTTCGAGTTCAAGATCAAGATATTCTTCGATGCCTTCAATTTTCAGGGAAAGGGCCGGACCATCAGGGAGATGATAAACAACTGTACTGACGCCAGTTAAATCAATTGGACGACTAAATATTTTCATTCTGTTAAAACCTTGTGCTGCCGGTTGCCCGGCATGCTAAAAAATAAATAAAATGTGTAAGCAACAAGACATATACGATCTATTAAGAAAAACTGCAAGAGTTAACCGGAATAAAAGGGATCATTGCTGGTCCTGTTGTCAGTCGAACCTGGAGATTTCTTCATAGTCCTCGATTAAGAGAAGGCGGGACGCTGAAATTGGTTTACACAACAGGTGGAGGCGTTTATGGTATAAGGTTGTCTGCGAGAAACGTAATCATGCAGAAAGGGTTCCAACATAATTTTATTTTTAGGTGGTGTAATGAGTAATGCAGAGAATGATTCGAAGGTAAAAACAATCTTTGGCAAAGAAAAAAATCCATCGTCAATTGAACCTAAAAAATTGACTCTGGACAGTCCCTTAAAATTCCGTTGTCATCCGGGGGTGCGATGCTTTACCGCATGTTGCGGTGGTATTAAGATTGTTCTGACACCCTATGATATTTTGCGGCTGACCAAAAGACTGGATATCCCGGCTCATGAATTTCTTCACGTCTATACTCAGCCGATTTACCTGGAAAAAACCGATATGCCCGGTGTCATGATCAAATTGCGGGAAGAAGACAACAAATGTCCTTTTGTCACTCCTGAAGGTTGTACGGTATACACCGACCGCCCCACGGCTTGTCGATATTATCCGGTTGGTATGGCTGATTTTCATGAAGGCGGCTCAAGAGACGCCGATGGTAAAGAAGTTGAATCGGCAGAAGAAAAATTTTTCTTCACCGTTCGGGAAGAGCACTGTAAAGGATTTGAAGAAGACAAGGAATGGACCATCCGTGAGTGGCGAGCGGACCAGGGGGTCGACGTCAGGGATGAAATGAATAAGGAGTGGCTGCGGCTGGTTATGCGGCGTAAATCCTACGGCCTTCAGGCAACTCTTTCGGAGCCGGCCAAGCGGATGTTTTTCATGGCATCCACAGATCTGGCCACCTTTCGTAAGTTTATTTTCGAGAGCTCCTTTCTGGACACCTATGAGTTGGATCAGGAGACAATCGATAAAATCAGGGAAGACGACGTTGAATTGATGCTCTTTTCTTTTAAATATCTGGCTGCGACGCTTTTCGGGGCCCAGGCGTTGAAGATCAAGGAAGATAAAATTAAAGCGAAAGTGGCTCAGATAAAAAAACGTCAGGATGAGGCGGTCAAGCAATCAGTCAAGGAGTATGAGGAACTGAAAGCGGAAACTGCCAAGCAAAAGGCCGCCACAGGGATTAAAAAGCAGTAAATTCAAAAATCCTCACGAAACAAAAAAGCCCAGTGGTATATCCACTGGGCTTTTTTGTTTCGGGTGAACTGATACCATTCCGGTCTATTCCGGAATGGTATCAAGCGGAGATAAATTATTCTTCCACTTTCGCCTCAGGCTCAAGGGCTGCTGCAAGACTCTTGAGGAATTTCCAGCTCTTCAGCAAGTCTTTCTGCGATGCCTCTAAAAGTTCATTAGCATGAGCAGGGTTGACGCGCTTGAGGGTCCGGTAGCGGTTTTCGCCAAGAGCATATTCCTCGAAGCCGATCGTCGGTTCTTTCGAATCAATGATCAGCGGATTTTTACCCTGGGCTTCCAGGTCTGGATTGAACCGGTACAGCGGCCAATGTCCGCTGGCAACCGCTTTTTTCTGCTGCTCAAGGCCGAGCGCCATGTTGATACCATGGTTTATGCAATGCGCATAGGCGATGATCAGAGATGGGCCGTCGTAGGCTTCGGCCTCGGCAATGGCTTTGATCGCCTGTGCCGGGTTGGCGCCGATACTGATCTGGGCAACGTAGACATTACCGTAGGTAATGAAGATAGCACCCATATTTTTCTTGGGCATTTTCTTGCCGCTGGAGGCAAACTGGGCAGTGGCGGCGCGTGGTGTGGACTTGGACATCTGACCGCCGGTGTTGGAGTATACCTCGGTGTCGACCACGAGAAGGTTGACATTCTCGCCGGAAGCCAGGACATGGTCCACTCCGCCGTAGCCGATATCATAGGCCCAGCCGTCACCGCCAAAGCCCCAGACGGATTTTTTAACCAGAAAATCGCTGACATGCAGGAGGCGGCGGGCAATTGGATTAGTGTTGGTCAGCAGCGCTGCATTGAGCTGATCGATGCGAGCACGCTGTGCCTCAATATCCATCTGGGTGACCTGTACTGCCTCCAGAATGGAAGTCGTCAGATCCTGACCGATGATGCCTGCTTCGGTGGCGCCGACCAGAAGTTCGGCGGCCTGGTCACGCATCTTGTTGATGGTGGTTCGCATACCGGCACTGAACTCGGCACAGTCCTCGAAAAGTGAGTTCGCCCAGGTCGGACCCCGGCCGTCTTTGCGCTTGCTGTAAGGGGTAGTCGGCAGGTTGCCGCCGTAGATAGAGGTACAACCGGTCGCGTTGCCGATGTACATTCTGTCGCCGAACAGCTGGGAGATGAGTTTGATATATGGTGTTTCCCCGCAACCGGCACAGGCACCGGAGAACTCGAACAGTGGTTGTTTCAGCTGGCTGCCTTTCACAGTTGCCAGATTGATATCAGCTGGATTGATTTCCGGCAGTTCAAGGAAATACTCAACGTTTTTCGATTGAACGGCTTTGACTTCTTCGGTGTTTGGAATCATCTCCAGTGCTTTTGTTTTCGCCGGGCAGACACTTACGCAGAGGGTACAGCCGCAGCAGTCTTCCGTGAAGATCTGCACGGTAAAGCGCTGGCCTTTAAATTGCTTACCGACAGCTTCAATAGACTGAAACGCTTCCGGGGCATTTTTTGCCTCTGGATAGATTTTAATCCGGTTTGCTGCATGCGGGCAAACCAGCGAGCACTGGCCGCACTGGATGCAGTTTTCGGGAATCCATCGGGGAACGGAAACGGCGATGTTTCGTTTTTCATACTGCGTGGTGCCAGTTGGCCAGGTACCATCGGCCGGCATCTGTGATACCTTCAGTTTGGCGCCGTTGCCCTCAATGAGCTTGGCGGTAACTTCCTTGACAAATTTGGGGGCATGATCAGGAACGACCGGCGGCATCGGTTTACCATCGACACTGGTTCCAAGAGGGACCTGAACGATATTTTTGACCGCGCCATCAACCGCGCTGTAGTTCATCTCGACAACTTTGTCGCCTTTCTTGCCGTAGGTTTTTTTGATCGCTTTCTTGATGGCCGCAATGGCTTCATCCTGGGTAAGGATTCCCGAGATCAAGAAGAAAGCTGTCTGCATAATCATGTTAATGCGAGCGCCCAGTCCAAGAGCAAGGCCTAAAGATACAGCATCGATGATATAGAATTTGGCTTTTTTATTGATGAGATCGCGCTGTACATTTCCAGGCAGCTCGTTCCAGACGTTATCTTTAGTAAAGCTGGTGGTCAGCAGGAAGGTGCCCCCTTCGTCCAGATTGGCCAGCATATCGACCTGCTTCAGGAAGGTGAAATTATGGCAGGCGATAAAGTTGGCTTTGTTGATGAGGTACGGAGCAACAACCGGATTTTTACCAAAACGCAGATGGCTGGTGGTGATCGATCCGGATTTCTTTGAGTCATAAACAAAGTAGCCCTGCGCGGAGTTCTCCGTTTCGGTACCGATGATTTTGATGGTGTTTTTGTTGGCTCCAACCGTACCATCTGATCCGAGACCATAGAACATGGCCCGATAGACGTCTTTACCTTCGATAGTAAATGCCGGGTCATATTTGAGGCTGGAAAAGGTGACATCATCGTTGGGACCGACGCAGAATTTGCGCATAGGAGCCATGGTCTTCATATTGTCGAAAACCGCCTTGACCATTGCCGGGGAAAATTCTGCGGAACCAAGCCCATAACGGCCGGAGAGAATGACCGGCGGATAGATGGAACTGTTTGTCTCGGTGGCTTCGCCTATTGCTGCACGCACATCAAGGTAGAGAGGTTCGCCGGGGGCGCCCGGCTCTTTGGTACGATCGAGCACGGTGATTCTTTCCACGGTGGCAGGCAGGGCATTAACCATGGCCTTGGAGTCAAACGGACGATAGAGGCGAACCATGACCATACCGACTTTTTCCCCTTTTGAGATAAGGAAGTCGATAGTGGATGCTACGGTTTCACAGCCTGAACCCATCATGACAATGACGTTTTCGGCATCGGGCGCGCCGTGATAATCAAAGAGGTTGTATTGCCGGCCGGTAATATCGGCAAATTTATTCATGGTCTCCTGCACGATGGAAGGGACCGCATTGTAGTATTTATTGACTGTCTCCCGACCGGTAAAGAAGACATCCGGATTTTGCGCAGTGCCGCGGATGGTCGGATGATCGGGGGAAAGTGCCCGGTGACGGTGTTCAAAAACCAACTCTTCGTCGATCATCTCGGCCATCTGATCGTAACTGACCTCTTCGATCTTCTGGATTTCATGACTGGTGCGGAAACCATCGAAGAAATGTACAAATGGAATACGGGAGGCCAGGGTTGCCTGGGTGGCGATCAGTGCCATATCCATGGCCTGCTGGACGTTTTCAGCACAGAGCATTGCCCAGCCGGTTTGTCGTGCGGCATAGATATCGCTGTGGTCGCCGAAAATTGACAGCGCCTGACAGGCTATTGCTCTCGCCGTTACGTGGAATACCGTCGGTGTCAGTTCACCGGCAATCTTGTACATATTGGGGATCATTAGCAACAGGCCCTGCGAAGCAGTGAAGGTGGTACAAAGAGCTCCGGTGGTGAGCGATCCATGAATAGACCCGGCAACCCCGGCTTCGGATTGCATTTGGTTGACTACGGGCACTGTTCCCCAGATATTTTTTTGCAGGGTGGCAGACTTGGAGTCAGCTTCTGCTGCGAGTGGAGTTGAAGGGGTAATGGGGTAGAGCGTGATGACTTCACTAGTGGCGTAGGCGACATGGGTGCACGCCTGATTGCCGTCAATTGTTACCATCTTTCGCGACATGATTTGTTCTCCTTTGTTATTCCTATTTGTTGGGCCAGTAACGTGGCGAAAACTGCCAAAATAGTATAAATGTCCTGAGGGGTATGGGCGGTCGTTCACGAAATACTCGGTGATAATAGTATATGGATGGCTGAATTACAACTAATTCAGCGATAAATTTAGTCGTCCACAGTTTACGCATCGCTGCCGCGATGTAATGAATGAAAAATGCTGAACTGTACCATAAGTAAAACGAAACTGAGATCAGGCAAAAGATGGTCAGGCTGTTATGCCAGTCGCTGCAAAGTGCATGGCATTAGGTTACGAGGTCTTGATGATGGAATATGTATTGTAAGGGTTGCTTTATGATAAGAATTCAAGATTCGGAATTGAGAAAACTCCTGAATTTTCTTGTTCAACAAGAGGAATTTGTTTTTCTCGATACCTCGCGACCGGATCGTGAAAATGTTGAATCACTCTTGTTTCTGAAGCCGGTGGAGAGACTGCTATGCAGGCCTGGCGATAATCTTGCTGAATATATGGCTGCCCTTCAGTGTCGCCTGGATCAAGGATTGTACCTGGCCGGATGGGTGGGCTATGAATTTGGTGCAATGCTTGAGGGGAACATCTGCACCGGTAACGGTTGTTCAACCGGTGAGCGCCTGGTGCTGGCCGATTTAGGGGTGTATGTAAAACCCTGCAGATTTGATCACATTACCGCTGAACATGATTTCCCCTTGGTGTCTGATGGCGAATGGAACGAGGATGCCACCTCTGCCTATACCATCGAAAATATTCGTCCCAACATGGCCAAAGAGGAATTTCTCCAGGTTCTCGATCAGGTACGGCAGTATATCATAGCCGGCGATACCTACCAGGTGAATTTTACTATGAAGCTGCTCTTTGATTTTGCCGGCTCCACTGAAATGCTGTACTCCATGCTGCGTAAAAATCAATCTGTTGCCTATAGCGCATATATCCGAAACGGGGAGGAACGGATTTTATCATTTTCGCCGGAATTGTTTTTCAGGAAAAAGGGCAACGAGATTACCGTTCGTCCAATGAAAGGGACTGCGGTAAAGGGAAGAACCAGTGGCGAAGAGCAGCACAACAGCGCTATGCTCCACCTCGACGGCAAAAACAGAAGTGAGAATGTCATGATTGTTGATCTGCTGCGTAATGATCTCGCGCGGCTGATGCATGGACATGGCGAGAGTCGAGTCTTCGTCGAATCGCTGTTTGATGTCGAATCCTATGAGAGCCTGCTGCAGATGACCTCAACGGTGAAAGCCAGGAGCGTGTCGCCGGCGATGTCGAAGCTGCAGCTTACTGAACTGTTTCGTGCTCTGTTTCCCTGCGGGTCGATAACCGGTGCGCCGAAAATTCGAACGATGCAGATAATCGATGCCTTGGAAAAGGAACGACGCGGCGTCTATACCGGCGCCATTGGCTACTTTGGCCCGGATGGTTCTGCGGTTTTCAACGTGCCTATCCGCACGATACTGCTTCGGGGAAATGCCGGAGAGATGGGCATTGGCGCGGGCATTACCCATGACTCGATTGCTGAGGAAGAATGGCACGAATCGTTGCTGAAGGGTCGGTTTCTAACCCATTGTCAGCCTGATTTTGAGTTGCTGGAAACACTCCTCTGGCAGCCGGGCACAGGTTACTGGCTGCATAAAGAACACCTGCAGCGGCTGGCCGATGCCGCACAATTCTTTAAATTCTCCTGTAACATGCAGGAAGTCCGTACTCGACTTGACGAGGAAGCGCTGTCCTTTCAGGATGAATGTTATCGAGTGCGCCTGGTTCTGGCCAAGGATGGCCGAATAGCACTCACGGCCGTACCATGTGCGGCGCCTGCGCTCATGAAGTTGCCAGAGAGGCCACAGCAGGCAGAGGTGTCTGAGCAGCCACTGGTTGCCTTTACGTCGTCCATGATAGATGTCGAAGGCCCATGGCTATTCCACAAAACGACCATGCGCTCCAGATACGAAGCAGAGTTTGCCATGGCGCAACAAAATGGCCTGTATGACATCCTCTTCTATAATGGTGCAGGAGAGGTGACTGAGGGCTGTATAACCAATCTCATTATTTACCGGGGGGGCAGGTATCTCACGCCTCCGGTTGCAGCAGGCCTTCTGCCGGGGGTGATGCGTGGACACCTGCTGGCAAGTGGTGATGTACCTGTCGTCGAAGACATACTGACCAAAGACGATGTGCTTGCAGCCGAGGCTCTCTTTCTCTGCAATTCTGTTCGAGGTCTGGTGCGGGTGAAGATGAAAACGAACGCGTCGTAAGGTCAGTGTACCATTGAATCATCCTGCTCGGGTGTTATCGCTATCGGTGGAATGAGCAGATTGTGCAGTTTACCCAATTCTCTTACGGCGGTCATAAATGATGACGGGAGCGGGATATCTCGCTCTTCTGCCAAAAACTCCAGCTGTTTGGCACGTATAAGAGTCGCCGAGCTGTCGCCGCCTTCCTGGTGGTCGCAGAGCGTCTGAATGCGCAGGGCGTCGGTGAGAAGGGGGCAGAGGGAGGAGAACTCTTCTCTGATGGTGAGAAGTTCCTGCTCAATATCTCCCCAGTTCTCCTGGCGGAAACGGACAAATTTTTCGGCCGGATTGCGGGTGCCAAAGACTTCATTGACGATGGAACCGGCCAGCATGACGAGATGTTCTTTCTCTCGCTCCGGCCTGTTTTCGATCAGCCTGGTGCGCACTTCTTTATAGAACACCATCTGGACAATGCTGACCCCTTCACGCAGGGAACCGATAAGTTGTGATTGTTTTTTCGTTGACTTTGCTTCCATTGGACAGGTGTCAGTTAGAGAATGATTTTGACGGAAAGGCTTGTTTTTAACGTTTCATAAATGCGCAGCCGGACCTCTTCGTTTGGTACCTCTAGTTCTGCGAGGAGACTGTGATATTTACCCTTCGAGCTTGAGTGTGAATGACTGATTTTGACGGTATGCGGCGCACAGGCCGCCACAATTGTGTCTTTGAGCAGGCTGCAGTTCTCCCCTATGACCGTGTATGCCCAGTTGCAGGGGTATTCTATTTCGGGCTGTTCGGGTGATTCCCGACGCAGATTATTGTTGAACAAAACCATTTTTTTTCTCTTTAATAACTATGGATGGTATTCACTGTAATGAAGTGTTTTGCTGCAAAGTAATAATGAATGGGCTGGCCTGTGTCAAGAAAAAGACCTGTAAGATGATTCTGGACATCTTTCAGGAAATACTCTTTTGAATAAATCTGTCTCTGATGATACAATCGAGCAGAGTGCCTGCAAAAGCGAAGCAATAGCCGCTACTACATCAAAAACATAGTGAAAATGAAAGGAAATACCGTGGATTCTAGTGAGAACAAGCAATCTGTTTACGATGCGCTCTTTGAGAGTGAAGCGCAGAAAAAGGCAATTTTTGAAGGTTTCAGCGGGATACTCATCCTTTTCGATCACAATATGAAGGCGCAATATATCAACAGGACGATGCATGAAAAATACCCTGATGCCATCGGTAAATCCTGTCATGAAATATTTTGTGCCCGTACGGAAAAGTGTGCGGTATGCGCCTTCCCAAAGAGCATACAGAGCGGTAAAATTGAATCGAGTACCCAGCGGATCGGAATTTTCGGCAGAGATGGCGATGAGACGGTTTTCGATATTACGGCTTCCCCGGTCAAGAGCAGAAATGGCGAAGTTTCCGGAGTAATCGTCATCGCCCAGAATGTGACCGAACAATACCGACTGGAAAGACAGCTGCGGCACACCCAGAAAATGGAAGCTATCGGTACTCTGGCCGGCGGTGTCGCCCATGACTTCAATAACGTGCTCACACCGATTATGGGGTATACGGAGATCATTCGGTTGAAACTGCAGCAGGACGGTTTCAGTGACAAGGCCGTATATGAATATCTGGAGCAAATCCTCAAGGCTTCGAAACGGGCAAAGTCTCTTGTCGAGCAAGTCCTGACTTTTTCGCGAAGCACAGAAAAGAAAGCGATGCTGCAATATATGCACCCTATAATCAAAGAGGTGATGAAGCTTATGCGGGTCACCCTGCCCAGTACCATCGTGATCAATGAGCAGGTGGATGAACGGTGCGGCCGGGTGCTCATTGATCCCGTCCAGATTCATCAGGTCCTTATCAATCTGTGCACCAACGCTGCCCATGCCATGGTGGGCAGACATGGGGTACTCACCGTGAAACTTGATAAAGTACTGCCAAAATTGGGCAATAAAGAATGGCTGGAGTTAAGTGTTGCGGATACCGGTGACGGCATTGAAGAGGAATTGCTCGATAGAATTTTTGAACCGTATTTCTCCACCAAAGAAAAGACCAGCGGGACCGGCATGGGACTGGCCATGGTCCATGGTATCATCAGCCGTCAGGGCGGGCATATTGAGGTGGAAAGTGAGATTGGTAAGGGGACTGTCTTCAGGGTTCGTTTGCCCATCGCTCAGCGGGAGACCGGGGTCGAGCAGGTTGTCTCCCTTGGCGATCTGCAGGGTGGGTCCGGCAGGATCATGCTGGTAGACGATGAGGAGCAGGTGGTCCAGGTTACCGGAGAGATTTTACAGAGTCTTGGCTATGAGATCGTCGGCAGGACTTCACCGCTGGAAGCGCTGGAGCTTTTTTCCAGTTCACCCGATGACTTTGACATGATTATTACCGATTTGACTATGCCCGGACTGACCGGCCTGGAGCTGAGCGAACGGGTCAAAGGGATACGCCCGGATATTCCTATTGTCCTCTTTACCGGCTATTCGGATCAAGTGTCAAAGGATGCCGCCGTGGCGGCAGGCATAAAAGAGTACTGCATGAAGCCGATTTCCATGCGGGAATTGTCCCATGTGGTCGGACGATTTCTTGGAACTGCCGCCCGGAGCAGGCAATCGAGCCCACCCAGGGGAATCCTGTAATCAGCCGCGGTATTCCGCGCCGTTCTGCAGACTGATCTGATCGTTAAGAGTCCACAGGTCGTAGAGATAACCAAAGGCAAATAGCCCGCCGGTGCAGAGATATATCAAGCCGGTTATCCATTTGCCCATATACATCCTGTGGATTCCGAAAACCCCGAGAAAAACAAGGAGCAGCCAGGCGAGGTTATAATCTATCTGGCCGGGGCGATAGCGAATATCCGCGTCCCTGTTCATCCCCGGGATGAGAAAAAGATCAACGATCCAGCCGATGAAAAATAATCCCAGGGTAAAAAAATAGATTGTGCCGCTGATCTGTTTTCCATAGTAGAAACGGTGTGCCCCGAGAAAACCAAAAATCCAGAGCAGATAGCCGAGCATAAGGGAATGGGTGGTGCTGTTATTGTTGTCCATTATCTTTCTTGATTGATTGTTTGTAGTTCCGGATTCGCTTCCAGGCTTCTTCCACCCGCTCCTCCGTTATTATCCCTTCGTCCAGCCCCTGCATGATAGTCTCCATCACTTTTGGCAGGATCTTTGGGTCATGAACAAGATTGTTGCCGATAACTATAAGATCGACACCGGCGGCAAGTGCTTTGCAACAGGCATCCTCAATTCCATAGTGAGCCGTGATTGCTTTCATCTGCATATCATCGGAGACGATAACACCGGTGAAATGCAGTTTCTGCCGGACGAGGGCCTGGATAGTAGCCCGGGACAGACTGGCCGGAAAGTGTGTGTCAAATTTTCTGTTATAGAGATGGCCGAGCATGATCGCCTCTGCCAGACCGCCATGTATCAGCTGCTGATACGGCACCAGTTCAATTTCCTGCCAGGTTCCGGTGACATCTGCAAAACCGAGATGTGAGTCGGTACGGGAGCTGCCGTGACCTGGAAAGTGTTTCAGGCAGGAGAGCACTCCCTGTCGCCTGTGTTCGCTGACCCAGGCCGCGGCATGGGCGGTGACGGTGGCGGGATCGGCGGAAAAACTGCGGCCGTATCTGCCGATGATTGGATTTTCCGGGTGGACATTGAGATCGACAACCGGGGCGAAATTCAGGTTAACGCCAACATCAGCCAGCATCCGGGCAGTTTGCCGGGCACTTGCAACAGTCGCTTCCAGATCAGAGCACTGGCCCAGTTCCATCGCCGATGGAGTAACCGGGAAGCCTCGTTCTTTTTTGAAGCGATTGACCTGGCCGCCTTCCTGGTCTACGGCGATAAGCAGGGTGTCGCCTGCCAGTTTTTGCAGGGATGCGGTGAGCTTCTTGAGTTGGCCGGCATCGATAATATTATTGGTGTCTTGTGCGGTGGCCAGGAAACGATCAAAAAGAATCACTCCACCAAGATTTCTTTTCTCTATGTCTTCGACAAGGGGATGGTCGGAAGTGATTTTGTCACCGGCAAAACCAAGGATAAAAAGTTGACCTATTTTCTGTTCCAGAGAGGGAGGGGACATATGTATTCCGGTGTTGGCATTTGTTCTTGAGGGATCAGCTTGTCGCTGGTTTGAGCATTACTTTCAGCGGCTGGAATTGTCAAAGTATTTTTCCCGGATATCTGGTGTCAATTTTATGACAGAAATAATGCGCGACGTGAAGCAGCGATTGGAAGGAGGTAGAGGAAAAAATAATTTACATCGCACGCATATAAATAAACTAATAATATTATAATGTTACGGTTTATGTGAGAGCGCACAGGGCAGAATATTTAGTTGTGGCATGTTTCATGCTTTAGAAAAAATAACAAAAAGAGAGGTAAAGATTTTTTGGCGGGTAGCCGATAACAATACTGAGTAACAAAAAATCTTTTGATAACGTACAATACTGAGGAACACCGATCATGACTTTCACCACCAAAGAAGCTCAATTTTCCAGGCCGGACCTGCAGCAGGAAGAATTGGAAAAAGTAATGGTTGAGCTTGACTATGTAAAAAAACAGTCTGAGCGACTCGATCTCATTAATAAGCTGCATGCAAGAATGGCTGGCGTGCTCAGTCTGACTGGAATGATAGAAGCCTATTCAGTCTGGTTGATGCCACTGGTTGAACATGAACTTATCGGTTACAACAACAGCAGTCGAAAAAAACGGCATCTCTTTTGCTCCGGACACGGGCCAAACAGACGGAAAGCCATTAACTTTGCTGAGCAGCTCATTGATAATAAATCACCGCTCAACGGATCTGTCACCAATAAAAATGGCAGGTATGCCTATAAATGGGTTTTTGAAACGGCGGATGACGCCGGGATCCTGCTGATTCTGAAGAAAGGCCACAAGCTGTCGCCTCAGGAAATAGATCTGATCAACCATTCTTTTGAGATATTGGCAGAATGTCTGCGGCGCGGGCTGGAGTACGAGGACCTTTTCGAGCGGGCTAGCAACGATCAACTCACCGGTCTGTCTAACAGACGGGTTTTTGAAGATCGCATCTACGGCATGATAGACAGTGCCAAGAGGCATCATCATGCTCTGTCGATGATTTCGATGGATCTGGATAAGTTTAAGGAAGTTAATGACAATCTCGGTCATCAGGCAGGAGATGAGGTGTTGAAGGTCGTAGCTGACGTTCTCAAACGGGCCGTTCGATCAACTGATCTTTTGGTCCGTATGGGGGGCGACGAGTTTCTGCTCATCCTTGACAATACCGATCTGAAAAGTGGCAGAATTTTGGCAGAAAGATTATGTGTCGCCGTTGATAAGCTGAACATCTGGGCAAATGAGACAACCAAACTTGGCGTCTCAATTGGTCTTACCCAGCTTAAACAGGAAGAGTCCATGAGGCAATGGCTGGAGCGCACCGACGATATTCTCTATCATGCCAAGGCCGAAGGTCGATCAAGGGTTGCTGTGGAATAGATTTACAGTCTTACAGGATGGAAAACAAAAAAGGCCGACTTTTTCAAGTCGGCCTTTTTTTTCTATCCTGAACGTTGGACGGTAAAAGACGTCAGTTCTTATTTATCGCGATTTTGATAGGAATCGCATGCAGGGAACTGGTGTGTTGCTCGGTATAGCCAAGACTCCAGTCGCCGCAAGTATATGTGTCGCCAAGCAATGCATCAAGCTCGCGGACGACCCCGGTGATATTGATAACCGGATGACGGGAGAAAACCTGCGGAAGTCCCTGGGTAAGATTGCAGGCCAGGCAGCAATTTGGCCGTTCGTGCAGGAGCAGCTCCATAATGAGCGTGCTGCCATCACATTCCCGGTAGGCCAGTTCGATGTCATACGCGCCTTCGGCGGCATCACCGAAAAGCGCCTCAAAAAAATCATTGGTCCTTTCTTTTGGGAAAATTGTCGCTAAATTCTCTGGTGTCAGTACAGCTTTTATCGTGTCGGTTGTCATAGGTATTGTAATTAAAGATTTCTCTGATCGAGATGACGAAGAATTATTCTTTACAGAAATTGCCGGGTAATAATACAACAGTGCAACCGATTTTGTCAACCGACGTTGCACCGGGAAATGGCCTGTGTTACAGTAGCGGCCATGAAAAATGATAGATTTTCTCCAACTTCCGAAGCCGTTTCGGCGGTCGTAAATCGGCAGGAACTGAACGAATCCCAGTATCTCGCGGTAACAACAACGGCAGGTCCGGTACTGGTGATTGCCGGAGCCGGAAGCGGTAAAACACGAACGCTGGTGTATCGGGTTGCCCACCTGGTAGAGAGCGGTGTTCCGCCCGAAGCTATCCTGCTTCTTACCTTTACCAGAAAAGCCAGCCAGGAAATGCTGTGGCGAGCTGGCCGACTGTTGAACGAAAACTGCAGCAGGGTTGTCGGGGGAACCTTTCACGGGATCGCCAATATGCTGCTAAGACGATATGGTTCTCACATCGGCTACGGGTCGTCTTTTTCCATTATCGACCGTGCCGACGCCGAGGGGATCGTCAACCTGCTGAAATCTTCTCTTGGGCTAGGCAAGCTCGACAAACGCTTCCCCTCCAAGCGTGCCGTCATCAATATGATCAGCGGCTCCGTTAACCGGTCAATCGACCTTGAGGGGCTGGTGCAGGATCAATACGCCCATCTGTCCGATCATCTAGAGGATATTCTCGTCCTGGCCAAAGCATATCACCAGTTCAAGTTTGACCACGGCCTGATGGATTATGACGATTTGCTGGTCAACTGGAAACGACTGCTGGTCGAGGCGCCGGAAGTACAGCAGGCCGTATCGGAGAGATTTGCCTATATTATGGTTGATGAATATCAGGATACCAACCTTATTCAGGCCGACATTATCCGGCTGGCCGCGCATACCCACGACAATGTCATGGTTGTCGGCGATGATTCCCAGTCCATCTATTCGTTTCGGGGGGCTGACTTCTACAATATCATGCGCTTCCCCAAGGTCTTTGCTGGGGCTAAGATAATAAAATTAGAGGAGAATTATCGTTCGACCCAGCCGATACTCTCCCTCACCAATGATATTATCAGGAATGCGGCGGAAAAATATACCAAAACGCTTTTTACCAGCATTGAAGGGGATCTCCGGCCGATGGTCTTCGCCGCCAGGGATGAGCGTGAAGAGGCGGCCTTTATCGTCCGAACGATCCAGCAACTTCTGAGAAAAGGCGTCGAGTTGTCGGACATCGCGGTTTTGTTTCGCTCCAGTTTTCACTCCTATAAACTGGAACTGGAACTGGGCTCAGACAACCTGGAATATGAAAAGAGGGGAGGGCTGAAGCTGACCGAGTCGGCCCATATGAAAGATATGATTGCCTTTCTTCGGGTGCTGGTCAACCCGCAGGACACGCTCTCCTGGAACAGGATTCTGCTGCAGCTGGAGAAGGTGGGGCCGGCAACCGCCCAGAAAATATCGGCAACCATCGCCGGGGCGAGCGACGCGCTCGAGGCCTTGAAATCCTATGCGCCGGGAAAGACGTGGAAAGACTCCTATGCAAGGCTGGTACGGCTTTTTGTGGAGCTGCATGGCGGTAATGCATCTCCCGCGGCGCTTTTTGAGATCGCCCTGGATTATTACCAGCCTGTTTTTGAGAGGCTGTACAGTGACGATTTTCCTAAACGACAGAAAGATCTGGACCAGCTTAAAAGCATCATGGGCGGCTACGAGGATCTGCAGAGTTTTATTGATGACACGACCCTCGATCCCCCTGAAGAGAGCAGCCGGGATGGACGGGGAGCAGACCGGCTTATTTTATCGACAATTCATTCCGCCAAAGGTCTCGAGTTTGAAGCAGTATTTATTATCGGGGTGGCGGATGGTCGTTTCCCCCATGCTTCGGCCACCTTTGGCGAGCAGTGGGAAGAAGAGCGTAGGTTGCTGTATGTTGCGGCCACAAGGGCCAAAAAGTATCTCTACCTGACCTATCCGCGGCAAATGATGACCCAGGATCGCCAATTCCGCCGAGTGGGCATGTCGCCTTTTTTAACCGAGCTGAGCGGTGGACTCTTTGAGCATATAACCGAACAGTACGGGGAGTCTGGAACTTCATTCAACTTTCAGTCAACTGCTTTATTAGCGCCGGCAGGCAAGAAAAAGTCACAGGTGAAAAAGTTGGAAATGACAGATTTTTCTATGGGGTGTAGAGTGAAACACCCATTTTTTGGCGACGGCACAGTCACTAAATTGTCGAAATCGCGATCGCTTGATATTCATTTTGACAGACATGGCCTGAAAACGCTCCATCTGGACTACGCAAAACTGACAATTCTTTGACATCAACTCACCCTCATTCTCATATGAGACAATTATGACCTACGATGAAGTACTGGCGCATCTTGACGCCCTGCAGATGCATAAAATAAAACTGGGCCTTGAGGCGATGCAGTCCTTTCTGGCAAAAGTCGATCAACCGGAAAGCCGCCTGAAATTTATTCATGTCGCCGGAACAAATGGGAAAGGATCGGTCTGTGCCGCTCTCTTCGAGGTACTTGGTCGGGCCGGATATCGTATTGGCGTGTACACGTCGCCCCATCTCAGCAGTGTACGGGAAAGATTCAGGATCGGGGGTGAGTATATCAGCGAGCAGGTTTTTGCCGAACTCGGCACCAGGATATGCCAGGTTCTCGGCGACGAACAGATAACCTATTTTGAGTTCACTACCGCCCTTGGCTTGCTGTGGTTTGCGCAGTCCAGTGTTGATCTGGTTGTGCTGGAGACCGGAATGGGGGGACGACTCGATGCGACCAATGTGGTAACTCCTCTGGTATCAATTATCACCAGTGTCAGTATGGACCATGAGGCGTATCTTGGCGACAGCCTCACGGCAATAGCCGGGGAAAAGGCCGGGATTATCAAACCTGGAGTTCCCGTGGTGTCGGGGGCAGTTCATCCGGAGGTGGCTCCGGTCATTGAAGCAGCCGGTAAAGCGGTGAATGCTCAGGTGTTGTCGCTTGGTCAAGATTTTGACTACACGGTTCATCCTGATAAAACATGGACCTGGACAGGAGGAAGAAGACTGGGCAGTAAGAAGATCGACGGATTGCGCTGCAGTCGCTCGAGCCTTGTCCAGCCGGAAAATGACTCACTTTGTCTTGCCGCCCTGCAACTCTTGCAGGATCATGGTTTCAAAGTCAGCGGTCAGCAGATAAGCGAGGGGCTCGCTCAGGTTAAATGGCCGGGCCGAATGGAGTATTTTGAACAGGAATATGTCAGCGATGCAGCCCCTGCTGAAACGGGAAATCGCCCGAAGTTCGTCCGTTATCTCCTTGATGGGGCGCACAATACTGACGGTGTCAGAAATTTGGCGAAAACTCTGGGGGAAAATTTCAGATATGGAAGACTTGTCGGGGTCTGGGGTGCAATGAATGATAAGGATCTGCGCACGACGCTCGGTTTGATTGCCCCCCTTGTGAGTACGCTGATCCTCACGCAACCATACGGCGAACGAGCCGCCACTCCGGAGCATATTTATTCTATCCTCGATGCAGAACAGAAAAGCAAAGCCCGATGTGTTAAAAACGTCGATGCAGCGCTTCGTGCGGCACAGGAGGCCGCCGAAGATGGAGATTTGATAGTAATTGGCGGCTCTCTCTACCTTATCGGTGAGATCCGGCATCTGCTGCGGGGAGAATTGGTGTAGTGGCGAGAGATTTTTTTGATTTCGATGCACCCGATGACGCAGAAATTCGTGCCGAGCGCGGTAAAGCCAGGGACTTGCGGAAAACGCGATGGTGGCAGCAGAAGACAGCCCCCGGATTATGCCACTACTGCGGCGTAAAAGTCGCCTTCAGTGATATAACCATGGATCATCTGCTTCCCCTGGCAAGAGGCGGTCGATCCACAAAAGATAATCTCGTCCCCAGCTGTAAGGCGTGCAATAATCTGAAAAAAAGTATGCTGCCGCTGGAATGGGAGAGGTATCTCGAAAAAAAGGGCAGCGAAAAAGAATGAAAAGCAGAATATCATTCATTTTCTTGTCGATTGTTTAGCCATTTTCGTTTAAAAGAGGGTAAATTATTTCACAATTGCAGTCTTCCCCAAGGGCGGGTAGCTCAGCTGGATAGAGTGTCGGCCTCCGAAGCCGAAGGTCGCGGGTTCGAATCCCGCCTCGCCCACCAGTAATAACAGGCATCTAGCGATTTTCGTTGGGTGCCTTGTTCTTTTCTCCCCCACACAAAATGAGATAAAAAAGTCTGGTTCGAATTACGAGAACCAAGATTTTGTCTCCCACGCAACTCTCTGACGACAGATTGTGCGCGAGACATTCTCTGGATGCATGTTTTGTAAGACTAACCAGTCAAATTCGATAGGAGCGATCATGACTTCGACTGCTGTTCAGATCGAATATAGCTATATGGATTTTAAGGTTGCCGTGTCAGCCTTGTTTCACTTGTCTTATAGCTGGAACATATCAGGAATAGTCTCAACCCTAATGTGTGCTTTCCGACCAAAGGTTGGTATGGTAAATCTACATCTGATAAAATGCCTGGACAGTTTTGAACCAGTAATGATGTAGATAGCACAATTACCTGAGGCGTTTCGTTGATATGCAGGCATGAAAATCGTCTACTGCGAGAAACTGTTCCCAAATTTTGGTCAGTTAACGCCATGCTTTTTCGGGAAAAGATCTTGGTGCTTTGGCCCCATGCCGGTGGTTGTGTCAGCGTAAAAAAGTAATAGTGAAAGGTGCAGAGAAAATGTAGTTTTGGCGCATCGGTTTAGTCATTGCTTAAGGGAGAGATAACATGCTCAGTTGCACGATTGGAAATAGTCCGCATAATCAATCTACCCCGATAGAGGCCAAGTTTTGCTTTACACTTACTAAGGAGGGGATTTCACTTTTGTTCGTTAGTGATAGTGTTGAGGCGTTGCTCGGATATAAGGCAGAAGATTTTCTATCTAAACGAATCAATCTAAAAGAGCTGATACATCCTCCCGACAACGATATTGCTGACGCAATTTTTGCGAACCCTCTTTCCGATACATCAGACAACTTTAACCTTCGTATCAGACAAGCCAATCATCGTATTCGTTGCACTACAGGTCATTACACAAAACGAAAAAATCAACTTGAGCTTTTTCTGCAGTGCGCAAAAGGTCTTTCTAAAACCACAAACGACCAAACCATGATGGCTAACTTTAAAGCCATGATGGAAAATACAGACGATTACATTTACTTCAAAGATTGTAATCACGTATTCACTGGAGCCAGTCAAACACTTGTCGCTATCACTTCACCTAGCGATCATTGGGAAGACCTACTCGGGCTCACCGACTACGACGTTTTTCCAGAAGAACTTGCAGATGTCTATTACAGCTTAGAGAAGCAAGTTTTTGCGGGGCAATCAGTTGCTCACGAAATTCAGGAGACCCTTACCAATGATGGTCAAAAGGGCTGGGTAGATAACCGCAAATATCCCATCAAAGATGACACCGGCCAGATGATTGGCTTGTTTGGCATTGCCCGCGATATCACCGAGCGCAAGCATGCGGAGGAGCAGTTGCGCAAGAGCGAAGAAAGATTTTTACTTGCAATGAAAGCTTCTAATGATGGTTTATTTGACTGGAATCTTGAAACCAACGAGATTTATTACTCCCCTGCATGGAAAAATATGCTCGGTTATGAGGACCATGAACTTCCTAATGATTTTTCAGTTTGGGAAAACACCATTGATCCGGAGGATGCCAAGAAATCATGGGCATTCCACCAGAAGGTAATTACAAAGCAAATCGACCGATTTGTAATGGAATTTAAAATGAAGCATAAGGATGGTCATTGGGTTGACATCCTTTCACGTGCAAAAGCGATTTTTAACGATAGTGGAAAAGCGGTTAGGATGATCGGTACTCACACCGACATCTCCGAGCGCAAGCAGGCTGAGGAAGCGCTGCTGGAAAGTGAAAAACAGATCAGCAGTATCTTTAGGAGTGCACCCGTCGGTATTGGGTCGGTTGTCAACCGGGTGCTGAGTAAAGTCAATTCCCGCCTGTGCGAGATGACAGGATATGAGGAGACAGATCTAATCGGACAGAGTTCCCGGATGCTGTATCCCAGTGATGAAGAATTTGAATTTGTGGGTCGGGAAAAATATGCCCAGATAGCTCACCATGGCACAGGAACGGTGGAAACCCGCTGGCAGAAACATGACGGCACCATCATCAATGTCCTGCTCAGTTCGACCCCGGTGGACCTGCAAAACCAGTCAAAAGGGGTCACCTTTACCGCCCTGGAAATCACCGAGCGAAAGCAGGCGGAGGAAGCGCTGCGGGAGAGCGAAGAACGTTTTAAATCCTTGCACAACGCTAGCTTTGGCGGCATTGCCATTCACGACCAAGGCGTGATTCTGGAATGCAATCAAGGCCTTTCCGAAATATCGGGTTTTTCCCACGAAGAACTGATCGGCATGGATGGTTTGTTGCTCATTTCTGAAAAGACACGAGGCATGGTATTGAAAAATATTCGGGAGGGATATGAAAAACCCTACGAAACAATAGGCTTGCGGAAAAACGGTGATGAATTCCCTGTTCGCCTGGAAGCTCGAAGTATTCCGTACAAAGGGAAAAGTGTAAGAGTTGTAGAGTTCAGAGACATCACCGAGCAAAAAAAACAGGAGGCGGAGCGAGAAAAACTCCAAACCCAGCTTGAGCAGGCGCAGAAAATGGAGTCCATAGGTCGCCTGGCCGGTGGGGTGGCCCACGACTTCAATAACATGCTGGGGGTTATTCTCGGGTATACGGAACTGGCCATGGGACGGGTCGAGCCAGCCAATCCCCTGCATGCCAACCTGGAGAAGATCCAGGGGGCTGCCCAGCGCTCGGCCAATCTGACCCGGCAACTCCTGGCCTTTGCTCGCAAACAGACCGTGTCCCCCAAGGTGATCGACCTCAACAACACCATCGAGAGCATACTCAAGCTACTGCGGCGGCTCATCGGCGAGGACATCGATCTAGCTTGGCGGCCGGGCAAGGAAGTCTGGCCGGTCAAAATAGATCCTACCCAGATCGACCAGATTCTGACAAATCTCTGCGTCAATGCCCGGGACGCCATCGTTGATACGGGCAAGGTCACCATCGAGTCCGGCACAGCGTCCTTCGACGAGAAGTATTGCTCCCATCACAGGGGTTTTGTCCAAGGCAACTACGTTCTGCTGGCCGTGAGCGATAATGGCTGCGGCATGGACGAAGAGACTCAATCTCATCTCTTCGAGCCCTTCTTTACCACCAAGGAAATGGGCAAAGGCACCGGATTGGGTCTGGCCACGGTCTACGGTGTGGTCAAGCAAAACAACGGTTTCATTAATGTCTACAGCGAGCCTGGGCAGGGAACAACGTTCAAGATCTACCTGCCGCGCCACCTGGAAAAAACGATCCAGTTGCCGGAAAAGGAACCAACTAAACCAGGCGAGCGAAGCCGCGAGACTGTCTTGCTGGTGGAAGACGAACCGACGATCCTGGAGATGACGACGGAAATGCTGGAAAGGCTGGAGTATACCGTGCTGGCAGCCGGAACCCCGGGCGAGGCCGTCCGCCTGGCTCAAGAACACCCCGGCCGCATCGATCTGCTATTAACCGATGTGGTCATGCCCGAGATGAACGGTCGCGACCTGGCCAAAAACCTGCTGTCCATCTATCCGGACATCCGACGGTTGTTCATGTCGGGCTATACGGCCAACGTCATCGTCCACCACGGCGTGCTGGACGAGGGCGTGCACTTCATTCAAAAGCCGTTTTCGATGAAAGATCTGGGGGAGAAACTACGCGAGGCACTAAAAGGCAGACATTTTGATTTAAAATAGGCTTCTCGGCAAAAAAACTTCATCTATTTGGGCTGCCAATTCCGCTGTGTTCCATTGCCAGCCCGCTATGCGGAAGGTTAATATTGTCACCTTGAAGGTCTTCATATTCTCTCAACCCTTCAATTTGATATTACTACTGTACCGCTTTCGAGATGACAATGGTTTAGGGTAAATTGAGCTGTATCTTGCCACCACAACAGGCCAGAAATATGCATTTGGCGTATGGCTTAACCTTACCAAAAATTTTCGCTGAACATTAAACGGTCTCTTTGTCCCCATTTTCAGGGGTGAGAAAAGGTAGATTCCGTCTGCCATCTCTGGAGCCTGATGAAAAGATGACGGTACGGTTCAAGAGGGCCGGATCTCTTGGTTTTGTGACGAATATGATAATCGGTTCGATGATGATTCTTCTGCAAATTGAGCAATTTTTCAGGTAGGTTGGGATGGAAAAAACCGATCGCTGGCTCTCCCCTTATCAGGAACAAGCTCAGCCTTCGAATTTTAACATCGGACAATGCTTGCCAAGATATATCTCACATCTCTGAAATAATGTTTGACTTCAATAATACAGGAGAAGAA
>AMWB02136566.1_pt1 | contig 24440 bp, 14 predicted proteins | sample 200311 | NCBI WGS metagenome assembly AMWB02 (sample SAMN02737377, study PRJNA173069) | bioreactor metagenome | biome: anode biofilm in microbial fuel cells | place: USA: California | collected 2010-12-16 | reverse complement strand
TGTGATATTATGAAAGGGCCGCTCGGATGGCTATGTTGTGATGTGTCAACGCATAGCCAGAAAGGAGCGGCCATGAAAGAAAGTTATTTGGGAATCGACGTCCACAAGAAATGGTGTGTCTTTACGGAGATCGACTCCACCGGAAAGCTACTCCGTCAGGGACGCTTTGGCAACACCTTTGAGGAAGTGTCGACGTTTGCGAGCGCTCTCACTCCCCGGGTTCATCTGGTTCTGGAGCCGGTGCTGAACTACCTGTGGTTACTGGATCAGCTGGAGCCATATGCCGGTTCAGTTCACGTCGCGACCCCATACAAGGTGCGTGTGATCGCGGAATCAAAGTCTAAGACTGACCGGTACGATTCCAGGATCCTGGCCGAGCTGTTACGGACCAACTTCCTGCCCGAGTCGTGGGTGCCGCCAGCTGAGATCCGTCTCCTGCGAGGATTGATCCGTCAGCGCTATCATCTGGTGAAGTCGGTGATCATGAACAAGAATCGCATTCGGCATCTGCTCTTCCAGCACGGGGTCGACCTGAAAGTGTTCAATATCGCTTCGCCCAAGGCGAGACTGGCGATCCAGGGACTGTGCCTGCCGGAAGTGACGCGAGAGACCATCCGGGAGTGCTTGAAGGTGATTGCCCTGCTTGATGACCTCGTGGCAGAAGTCGATCAGCGGACCTGTCAGTGTGTTGAGGGGAATCCGACAGTGGCGCTGCTGCAGACCATTCCGGGGATCGGGCCGATACTGTCAGCGGTCATCTATGGTGAGATTGGCGACATCGCTCGCTTCAGGAGTGCCAAGGCCTTGGCCAGCTACACCGGACTAACCCCAACGGTCAGATCATTCGGTGAGTCCATCTGGACCGGTGGTATTACGCACCTGGGTTCCCGGCCACTCCGTCATGCTCTGGTAGAGGCGGCCATCGATGCCATCCGAAAGTCGCCCGCGCTGCGCCGGATGTACTGCCGCATCTTGTACCACAGCAATGTCCAGAAGGCGCGGGTAGCGGTGGCCCGGAAGTTGGCTATCATCATCTATGCTATGCTTAACCGAGACGAACCGTTTCGGGCCGAAGCAGCCTAGATTAGAACAGACATAACGCTGTCGGAATTGCAGGTGGACGGTCAGCCCGGAATTTTGGTATGGATCGAGAAGAATCCGTGGTTTGTGAGTGGGCGACCGATCCTCGAGAACAATATCGTGGGCCTTCAGACCGAAGAGCTCGAATAGGTGACGAAGACAATCCGACGGAAACGCTCAGGTCAAACGACCGGAGAGAAAGAAGAAAACTATTGACCGCGGCCCTTTCATAGGTGACCAAATTGTGACGTTTTTCGTTGCCAGTTATTCGGGGTTATTGCCAGATATACACTTACAGACGCCAAAGGGACGGGGGTACAATACCCCCGTCCCCTTGTAAGCGATTGAATTGTAATGAGTTATATCAATGGAGGTGGGGGGAATCGAACCCCCGTCCGAGAGTAACGCCAGGTCATCCTCTACGTGCGTAGTCGTTCTATATATATTCGCCGATGACACTGCCGAACGACAGGCCATGCCAACGACTAGCCGCTTAGTTTAGGCGTCCGGTCACGGCGTCCGGCAGCCGATCCTTCTTTGTCGACGCCGTGTCCAAACCTTGAAGGCAAAAGATTCGGCACGACGGGCTGTCACCTAGACTCTGTGCGAGTTAGGCAGCCATGGCGTAGTTATATTCGCCATTTGTGTGTTTGTCCAGTTTGGTAACGGGGACCCAGACTACCCCGGCACGCCAACAACCCCACACTAAACCCGTCGAAACCTGTCACCCCCAAAACGGCAAATGCGTCATTTGCGTCTGTTGGTTCGCCTCCGCGAATCGGCCAAGCACTCGTTCGGTGTCGAACGCGCCACCTGCCAACCCGCAGCGGCCGTAGGTTCGCCAAGGTCTCGTAAGAGTCTTGACTATACCTCACTTGTCAAAGAACCATTCGTAATATACGAGATCGGAAGAACTCCTCCAATCCCTTCATCAATTAGAACGTCAGATGCCTCCGGAAGTTGCAGTGACGGGCTAACTGTCTGTATATAAACGACATACCCCGATCCTTGCGGACCGGGGTATGGCCACGTCGCCGGTGCTCTTCAGCGACTTAGTGGCAGGGCGGGAGCGGGACTCCCGAAAATAAGTATTCGACCAGCGCCGATACGTCGGCAACATCAATGACGGCATCGTTATTGGCATCCGCCTCGCCAAAACAGCGCGGCGGTTCGTGGAATCCGGACGCGAACAAGTAGTCGACCATCCCGGTCAGGTCAGAAATGTCCACTTGCCCGTGGGGGTCATCCCAGCCCTCGACATTCCCCCGGTGCCAACAGCAGATGCCCGATGTCCCTGCGATCTCTGTCGGAATGCTCTGCAGACCATCATACGTGGCGTCAGCATACACAAGCTCACCGCTTCCGGTGTAGGTGAACAGCAGGCGGGAAGTAACATATGGCACACCGGTCGGGGGAGGGGCGCCAGACAACCCGGGTGCGATCACTATCTTGGTGAAACCGGAGTCGGTGACTGCGGCAATGCCCAGTCCGCCGACAACCGTATCCGCGGGACTGATCGCCCCGACAAACACGAGGTGTATTGCCCCGAGCATCGAGGGAGATTCAAAAGCGACCGTGTGGGTCAGCGTATCCTGCGTAAACACAGCTATCAGAGGCGAGTCAGCCGGCTGCCTGCTGAACGGCAGCGCATCGCCGACAATCACGCGATACATGTACTCAAGGTCAGCAACCTTCAGCGGGATGCCGTCGGCGTTGACATCGGAGGTCGCCACCTGAAACGGCGGGTTGACCGTGAACACCTGCGGACCATTGAGGAAGTAGTTGACGAACAGGACGTAGTCGGCGATCTCATAGGAAAGACCATTGAGATTGAGGTCCCCCCGGTAGTCGATCTGCGGATGGCACTCGGTGCGGATGAACCCGTTGATGAAGTCTACGAACCGCACCGTCGCGGCCCCGGCGCCGCCAAGGCAGGAGGACGGTGCGCCAGTCGACGAGGGGAGAGCGCTGTCCGCGGTGATGGCCGATCCCCAATAGTCGAATACCTCTCGGGAAAGGAACAGGGAATCCCCCGCCGCGTTTGTCAGCATGTTATCGTCGCAACCCTGCCACAAGAACGACACCGGGTTCGTCCGGCAAAGCTGATCGCTTCCCGCATTGACGCGAAACCGGAGCAAGACCAGTTCCCCCCCGCTGGTTAGATGGCATGACGGATGATATTCGCCGTTGTTGATCTCGGCGAGAGCCACCAGTCGGAGCAGCGGCAAGGGGCAAGGCGGCGTACTGCAGTTTGAATCGAGCGCCGTTCGGTAAGTGAAGTACTCCCATCCGCAGGCCTGTAAAGCAGCACCGATCGAAGCGCCTTCCAGCACCAGTCCCGAAGGGTCGTATGTCATCAAGAGATCGAATCCCCCAACCTGGGCCAACGACTGATTCGCATGGAGGGTAATCGGCAATTGAATCGCGGATCCGAGCGCGGCCTCATACACCTCACCCAGCGAAACCGCCACGTGATTTGTGGAACTGTCCTGACAAACGAACATCAGATGTCCGTTGTAGAAGTCGATCCCCCTGGTCGCGATGGGACCGGAGCCGGGACTGGTCTGCACACATTCGCCGGCCGTACCATAGGGTCCGGGAAACCCCGCCGAGGGATCCTCGATTCGTTGTCCCATCCAATACACTCGGTCGGATAACAGGAGCGTGTCGCCGTTTGGATGCAACGCCACCATATTGTCCCCGCAGTCCTGCCAATGGAACCTGACCGGGGCAAGATTGCATAGGCGATCCGGATGACCGGAGGTGGTAATATGCAGCCGCGCCAGCTCTCCGGGGTTTTCCAGAAAGCACGTGGGATAGGGCGTACCGTTGTTCGTTTCGGCCAGAGCCACAATCCGCACCAGGCCGATTGGTCGCTCCGGACACGGGGGATAGGGGCAGTAATCGTCGACCGACGTGCGGTAGGTGAAATACTCCCAGCCGCAGGCACCAAGCGCGCTTCCCGCTGCGACACTGTCCATCTGCATCGCCGTGCCATCGAACGCGATGAGAAAGTCGAACCCGGCCAGGGAGCTGGAGCCGGCGTTCCCCTCAAGCTGCACCCCCAACTCATAGCTGGTGTTCAATTGCACTTCTGGCAGCGAATCGATTCGAATCGCCAGATGGTTCTCTGCGTGAACCGATATCGCGCTGATGGCCGCCAGAAACATCCCCGCCAGAATCGGGAATTTCCAACGCTCTCTCTCTCCCGCGCCAAGGACGTCACATGAAAACATGACTCCTCCTTCGTCAGATTGAGCGGTTATGTAAGAAACCTTGCGGTAGCGTTGGGGCTATAGAAGTCTTTTTCTTTGAGTTGTAGTACTAGTCTCCGCTAGTAGCGTCCTATAATAATAGACATCTCCATCGGTGTCAACAGGTATTTTCGCCTTCATGGGCACGCACCACCGTGCCTGAGCCGGACGGACCATCGCGCAGCGAAACTTCCCGTTGCCCCTTCCGCTGCAACTACCCATCTTACCACCATGCGAGCCATGGTCCTCCATGCCCAGCGTCAGCCGTTGCGGCTGGAACAGGTTGTGGTACCGGTGCCAAGACCGGGGGAGTTGCTGCTTCGCGTCGCCGCCTGCGGCGTCTGCCGGACCGATCTGCACGTGGTCGATGGCGACCTGACCGAACCGAATCTGCCGCTCATCCCGGGCCACCAGATTGTGGGCACGGTGCAAGAGATTGGCGGGACGGGCAGCCGCTTCCGAGTGGGCGACCGAGTGGGTGTCCCTTGGCTGGGCGGAAGCTGCGGGTCGTGCGATTACTGCCGAACGGGCCGGGAAAACCTGTGCGACGCGGCCCGCTACACCGGCTACCAGATCAATGGCGGCTTTGCCGAGCAATGTGTTGCCAATGAACGCTTCTGTTTTCCGATTCCCGCCCAGTACCCGGACCTGCAGGCAGCGCCACTGCTCTGCGCCGGACTGATCGGGTATCGCGCACTTGGCATGACCGCGGGTGCGAAACGACTCGGCCTGTATGGTTTTGGGGCGGCCGCCCACATCATCATTCAGGTGGCTCGGTATCAAGGGCGGCAGGTGGCGGTGTTCACGCGTGAGGGGGACCACGAGAGCCAAGCCTTCGCAAGGGAACTGGGCGCCTCCTGGGTGGGTGTCTCCGGCGAGACGCCGCCGCAACCGCTGGAGGCCGCCATCATCTTCGCTCCGGCCGGCGAGTTGGTTCCCACTGCTTTGCGCGCCGTGGCCAAGGGAGGGATCGTGGTGTGCGCCGGCATTCACATGACCGACATCCCCTCATTCCCCTATTCTATTCTGTGGGGAGAGCGGGTGGTACGGTCGGTTGCCAACCTGACCCGCCGCGATGGCGAGGAGTTCCTGGCGCTGGCCCCTAGGATTCCGGTCCACACGGAAGCACACCCCTATCCGCTCGAGGCTGCCAATCGCGCCCTCGACGATCTGCGCGCCGGGCGGTTTACCGGCGCCGCGGTGATCGTCGTCTGACCAAACATCATTTCCATTTCTCTTGTGCGACTCTTGTACGTGGAGTATCCTGTCGTTGACACGCGGCATGGCTCCTAACGTGAGGGTGAAAATGAAGCAGTTACTCATTATCGCCGTGATAGCAGTCGTGGCACTTGGCGCCGGCTGCCAAAAAAAGTCAGCCGAGAGTGGCGGGAAGCGTCTGACCGGAGTGGCGGAAGATCTGTGGGGGAACCGAGTGGACCTGGCCGACTACACCCACGGCCTGACCCTCATCGAACCATATTCACCCAGTACGTGAGGCTACTGCCTTATTGTCGGCGAGTTCGTCGACCTCAACTACTTCCGCATCAACCACCAGCGCGGGGGTTACAACTTCACCCAGTCACTTTTTAGTCCCCAGCGGGACATCTACGCGTTCCAGAAGCACTATCGGGACACGACCACCGTACTGACTGCTCCGTTGCGCCTGCACGACTACCATCGGGACGGTTACCCGGCGTTGCTGGCGTTCAGAGATGGTGAGCAGGTGCTGAACGGCTATCTCGACGATTACGGCACGACCTTCAAGGAGCGCGCCGCCGCGTGGTGGCCCGACCAACCTGTCCCGACTCCGCTATTGCCCGCGGGTATGAAGATGGCCGACAATTGGCAACTGGAGGCCAAGGAACGTCAGATTGTCTGGGTGGTAGCGAACGATGACTCGACGGGATTCGCTGCCAACTCAGGGCGCTTTGCGGATAAGCGGGGGATGACCGTCAAGTACGAGGGGCAACTGACACAGGATGATCGAGTGGTCAACCTGTACTTCGACGGCACGACCAGCCGGTTCAGTTTCGGCCTGCTGGCCGGCACCGAATCGCCGATTAGCTTCGATACGTCCACGCTTCATATCGGTCCGTACACGTTTCCTCGGTCAACCACTGCGCTGCGGGCAATAGCCCCGAATCCGTTCAACCGGGAACGGTATCTCACCTTCAACCTCACCGCCGAAAGGAGCGGACGGCTTGGCTGGGACGGCTGGGCCGACTTTGCCCTCTGGCAGTACGATTCCACGATGAAAGAACCGAGACTTCTGATGGATGGCCGCTTCGCCAAGGACGACCAGAACCGCTGGACCTTCGCGCGCGATGCCCGCTTCGCTGAGCTCTACCCCAACCGCTGGACCTTGGCCGATTCGCTGATGACAGTGTACACGAATCTCAGGTCGTTCTGCACCGATGGCGTCTGCCCGGTTCCGGGATACCCTACGCGACTGCCGGCCCACCGCCTGTACTCCGCCGGCAACTATCGTTGGGAGGAGAAGAGAAATGCTCGCCTTGCCACGATGGGAGACGATCATTGCCGGTTCCCGTCGTTAGCGCTGGCTCCCGACGGTCGCGGTGCGGTCGCCTGGGAAGAGAACGGTGACATCCTGCTCGCGACGATTGACCAAAGCGCTGCGATCAGCGTCATGCCTGTCGAGGACTGTGTTCCCGATGCGTACAATCCAGTTGTGGCGTGGGACGGCAACTCGGTTCTCATCCTATACCTGAGCAACGCCGACGGCTTCTATCATCTGTACGGCCGATACCTGGATGGGGATCGACTCTCCGGCGAGATTCGCTTCACTGGACCGGGCAGCTACGACGTCATCACGCCGGCCGTCGCTGCCTCGAATGGAAAAGCCGCGGTCGCGTGGTCGGAATGGCGGGCCAATTTGAGATTCCCTAAATATCGGTTGATTACCAATCGGACACTGGGGCCGGTAAAGGACGTCGTCGTCGTCCCGGATGGCGCCGGCATGGATTACACCAATGCGTGGTATCTCTCTCTGACGATGAATCCCGAGGGGAAGCCATTCGGAATGTGGAATCAACATTATCCGTCAAGCATCTGTGTGTGCGGCGGACCGCTCGACGGTCCCGCCTCGACGCCACAGAAGCTGACCGGAAACGCGGAGACGTCGGAAACCGGCGAGTATCCCGGTACGGCAATCGACAGCCTTGGAGACCAGTGGGCGGTCTGGTGCACCGATGCACGCTCTACCTATAACGGTACACCCCAACAAGTGCTGGTGGCCCGGTTCGACTCGGCCTCCGGCAGCTGGTCGACACCGTATACCGCCTCCGATACTACGACCTTCCTCAACCAGACGCCCCGATTAGCGATCGGACCCGACGGCACGCTGTGGGTCGTTTACAGCGGCCGGCCGCGCGACGAATCCAAATCCTGGGGCGTGTATCTGTCCTCGTACAGGGCAGCTCAATGGCAGCGGCCAGCCCTGATCTCCACGCCCGGTGTCTGCGGTCGGGAGCCGGACCTGGCAGTCGATTCGCAGGGAAAACCGTGGGTGACCTGGCATTCAGGGACAGGTGCGACCATGAAAATCCAGGTCTGGACGGCGGAATAGGCAAAGTCCGGCCGCTGCCAATATCCGTGGATCGCGTCAAACACGTTCTCGCGCTCCGACCATTTCCGGCCCCGGACTTTCTGGGCTCTTTCGGTAGCGGTCGGCATTCAAATCACGTATACTGCTGTTCGAAAGATCTCTTGACCGGGTGACTTTTGATGGCAGACACGCATGTTGAATAGCAGGACCGACCTCTCGGGACTTCTGAGAGACTACACGACCTTCGGATTTCCCGTTTCCCGGGAAACCTGGAACTGGCTGGATATTGGAGCCATCGTGGCCCCTCGCCCGGCCGGACCGGTCTCGTCGGAAGTGCTGCTCCTGCGTCAACTGGCGGCCCGCTTCAATGACCGCCGGATGCAGGACGGTCGGCGGCTCGATCCGATCCACGCCGGCCAATTGGCCTCGATGAGTGTGATTGTCGACGTCTTCCGGTATATCATCGAGCTGTACTGCCATGAGGAGCAGCCCGGAATTATGGGACGGGGCACCGAATGGGTCGGCAAGCAAAGGGGCGCAGCCGTCACCGGGCAGCCTCCCGCCTCGTTCGTAAAGCTGTATCCTCCGAGCCGAGTGCTGAACGGTTCGATGCGCGATGCGGACTACCTGCGCGACGCCATGGCCCGCCCGGCCGTCAGTGATTCGCTCTACCGCGAGATCATACTGCTGTTCTTCGACATGGCGAACCCGGCCTTCCGTCCGTTTCGCCCGTTGTTCGATGACACTCCCCTGAAGACAACCTGCCCCTATGTTCCGCTGGTGCAAGGGCTGGAATCCTATTTCGGCACCCAGCCGGCGTTCGGACCGCTCGGCCTGACGCTGTTCGAGTGTCTCTATGCGCCGATCCGCGCGTATCCGGATTCTCTGGAGGGACAGCTTGATTTTATCCGGCGACACTGGGCGCACTTCCTTCCCATGGAGCTGCTCGAACGGGTGCTGTTGGCGGCGGACATCCTCGAAGAGGAAATGCTCATGCGCGGGTTCGGGCCGGGCCAGATCGAGGCGCTTCGCTTCGACCAGGACCATTTCGGCTTCGACCTGGGATACGCCGAACCAGCCGCCTTTAGCCGCGATGCCGACTGGATGTCCAATGTCGTACTCATGGCCAAGACGGTCTATGTCTGGTTGTACCAGTTGACTCGCAAGTACCAACGCGATATCCGGCTCCTGAGCGATATCCCCGATGAGGAACTGGATCAACTCGCCCGCTGGGGGGTGACCGGACTCTGGCTCATCGGCATCTGGGAGCGCTCCAATGCCTCGCAGCGCATCAAACAGATCATGGGGAATCCCGAGGCGGCCGCCTCGGCCTATTCCCTCTACGACTACGTTGTCGCCCGGGATCTGGGCGGGGAAGAAGCCTTCGAGAACCTTCGGCGGCGCGCCTGGCAGCGCGGTATCCGGCTCGCCAGCGACATGGTGCCGAACCATGTTGGTATCTACTCGCGCTGGATGATCGAGCATCCCCAGTGGTTTGTCCAACTCGACTACCCGCCCTTTCCCGTGTACCAGTACACCGGCGTGGATTTGTCCGAGGATCAGCGCGTCTGCATCCAGATCGAAGATGGTTACTGGCAGCACCGCGATGCCGCCGTAGTCTTCAAGCGGATCGACAAGTGGACCGGCGATGTCCGCTACATCTATCACGGCAACGACGGCACCAGTACGCCGTGGAACGACACGGCCCAGCTCAACTATCTGTTGCCGGAAGTGCGCGAAGCGGTCATCCAGACGATCCTCCATGTCGCCCGCCAGTTCCCGATTATCCGCTTCGATGCCGCCATGACCCTGGCCAAGCGTCATTTCCAGCGGCTCTGGTTCCCCCAACCCGGTGACGGCGGCGCCATACCATCCCGCGCCGAGCACGGCATGACCCGCCAGGAATTCGACCAGGCGATCCCGAAGGAGTTCTGGCGCGAGGTGGTCGATCGGGTGGCGCAGGAACTCCCGGACACGCTCCTGTTGGCCGAGGCGTTCTGGCTCATGGAGGGGTATTTCGTGCGCACGCTCGGTATGCACCGCGTCTACAATTCCGCCTTCATGAACATGCTGAAGATGGAAGAGAACGCCAAGTATCGCACGACCGTCAAAAACGTTCTGGAGTTCAGTCCCGAGGTGATCAAGCGGTTTGTCAATTTCATGAACAATCCCGACGAACGGACAGCGGTCGATCAGTTCGGCCGGGGCGACAAGTATTACGGCGTCGCCGTCATGCTGGTCACCATGCCGGGCTTGCCGATGCTCGGCCACGGGCAGGTGGAGGGGTTCACCGAGAAATACGGTATGGAGTACCGCCGTTCCTATTGGGACGAACAGGTGGATGTGGAAATGGTGCGTCGCCACGAAACCCAGGTATTCCCCCTGATGCGCCGTCGGCACCTGTTCAGCGGATCCACCCACTTCGCATTCTATGATTTTGTGGTGCCCGATGGCTGGGTTGACGAGAATGTCTTTGCCTATTCGAATCGCGCCGGCGCCGAGCGCGCCATCATCCTGTACAACAACGCCTTCACCTCCACGCGCGGTCGGCTTCACACGTCCACGGCCATCAATGTCGGCGATGGTGAGTCTACCTACCTGGTCCGGCGAACGCTGGGTGAAGCGCTGGCGCTCGATACGAGCGATGGCTGCTTCTATGCCTTCCGTGATTATCAGTCGGGGCTCGAATATCTGCGCAGCGGGCGACAACTGGCGGAGGAGGGCTTGTACGCCGAGCTGCACGCCTATCAGTATCATGCCTTCCTGGATTTCCGCGAGATTCGCGACCCCGACGGATCCTGGGCGCACCTGTCCGACGTCCTCAATGGATCGGGAACGCCGAGCGTCGATGAAGCATACCGCGAGTTGCGGCTCGATCCGGTTCTTCGTCCGTACCGCGCGGTCATGAATGCCGAATCCCTGCGGGCGCTGCGGACCGGCCGTGGTGAGGCTCGTAGCCGGTTCGTGCTCGAACTCAGCGACTTCCTGACGGCGGCCAGGGCCTTTGCACAATCACCCGTCAAGCCGCACTCGATCACCAGGCAGGTGACGGTCGCGCTCGAGCAGATTCTTGGACCCGATGCGGAAGCCGGCGACAGAGTGGCTCAACCTCCGGCGGCGCCGGAAGGCCAGGCTGAGCCCGATGAAGACTTGAGGCACGTGCTGTGCGCCTGGCTCTCGATTCGCATGCTGGGCACGCTGCAGGCGGACGATGATCCGACACCGGAACTGGTCTTTGTACAAGGTCTTCTGGAGTCGTGGCACTTGAACAAACCAATCGGGCAGGCCTTCGCGACCCTTCTCGGAGACCAGCACGCCGCCTATCTCGACCAGCAACTCGTGCAGATTCTGGTGGCGCACGGCACCCTCCTCGATACCCCCTCGGCGGAACTGCTGGCAGAGGAGTGGCAGCGCTTTCTCATCGATCCGACCGGCCGTGAATTCCTGCAGGTGAATCGATACCAGAATTCGCTCTGGCTCAACCGCGAGCGGCTCGTTCGGATGGTGACGGCCATGATGCAGGTGGCCCGGCTGGAATCGCTGGGCACGGTCAGTCGTTCGACCCCCGGGGGACTGCTGGCTGAAAAGAACGGCGAACTTCTTCTCCGGGCTGCCGAAAAGGCCGGCTACCGAATCGAAGGCATCCTGGAATTTCTCAAGACCCAGCCCGCAGTCTGACCCCCCGTGATTCTACATCCCAGTGCACGCCGAACCTGACTGCCGTGCCTCGTGCCGCCGGACAGTTCGGGATAATACCGTTTGCAGGATTCGCGTGCCGTATCCATATTAGTTGATGCTTTCGCCTGGCGAGGTCCGTCCGGTTGCGCTGATGTGCCGCACGGATACCGCGACGCGAAGGGAAGCCGGAATAGTGAGCTTTGGATACTGCACCCGGTCGTGTGATGTGACGCCTTGGCATCGCGTCACCCGACTGCCGAGGAGGTCTTGATGAATGATCCCGCCAACCAGGACACGAAGATTCTGGGCGATGAGAAGAAACTGACACCGGAAGAAATCGAACTCCATTGGTACAAGACGCAGTACCAGGGCGACAATATGCCCCAGCTGACAGTCCGTGCGGTCGTCATGGGTTCGCTGCTGGGGATGTTCATGTCGCTGTCGAACCTCTATGTCGGCCTCAAGACCGGCTGGGGACTGGGCGTGGCGATCACCTCCTGTATCCTCTCCTTCGCTATCTGGAAGACGCTGCGCACCGCCTTTCCGCGGTGGTTCAAGACCGACATGTCGATTCTGGAAAACAACTGCATGCAGTCGACCGCTTCCGCGGCCGGATATTCAACCGGTGGGACCATGGTGTCTGCCATTGCGGCGTATCTGATCATCACCGGGCACCACATGTCCTGGCCGGTGCTCACTTGGTGGACCTTCTTCCTGGCCGCGCTCGGGGTGTTTATGGCTGTTCCCATGAAACGGAACATGATCAATATCGAGCAACTCAAGTTCCCCAGCGGCATCGCGGCGGCCGAAACGCTGAGGAGTCTGCACTCCAAGGGGGCCGAAGCCGTCAACAAGGCACGCTCGCTTGGCTTAGCCGGGCTGTTCGGCGCTATCGTGGCCTGGTTCCGGGATGCCGGCAAGCCGTGGGCGATGCCCAGCCCAGTCACCTTCCCGGTCGATTACAGCGGTTTCCCGCTCCGGAGCTGGACGCTGAGCTTTGAAATGAGCGCCATCATGATCGCGGCCGGAGCCATCATCGGTTGGAAAGTGGCCTGGTCCATGCTCCTCGGTGCCGTCGTGAATTACGCCTATCTCGCACCCACCATGGTGAACCTCGGTGCCATCGACAGCACCAATCTCGGTTATTCGACGATCGTTCGGTGGTCTACCTGGACGGGAGCCTCGATCATGGTGACCTCGGGGTTGCTGGCCTTCTTCATGCAGTGGAAGACCATCGCCCGGGCCTTCAGCGGCCTCGGCAAAATCTTTGCACCCAAGCGTGCCCCCGGTAGCAAGGAGGATCCGCTCGAGCGAATCGAGGTCCCGGCTTCGTGGTTCCTGTGGGGAACGGCGCTCTCCGGCCTGGGCTGCGTTTTGGTCCTGACGCTCGCCTTCGGCACCCACTGGTATATGGGGATTATCGCCGTCCTGCTGACCTTCCTGCTCTCGATCGTGGCCTGCCGCGCGACCGGAGAATCCGATATTACGCCGGTTGGGGCGATGGGGAAAATCACGCAGTTGACCTTCGGCGTGCTCGCCCCGTCCAACATGGTGACCAATCTGATGACCGCCAGCGTCACCGCCGGCGCCGCCGGAGCATCGGCTGACCTGCTGGTCGATCTGAAATCCGGCTACGTCCTGGGCGCCAACCCCCGCAAGCAGTTCATCGCCCAGTTCCTCGGGATATTCGCCGGGCTACTGGTGGTCGTGCCGGCGTTCTATGTCCTCGTTCCGGATGCGGCCAGTCTCGGTACGGACAAGTGGCCGGCCCCGGCCGCCCAGGTCTGGTCGGCGGTCGCCCGACTGCTGTCGGCCGGATTCCTGGCGTTGCATCCCACCGCTCGCTACGGCATGCTGATCGGCGGCCTCATCGGCATCATCGTGCCGCTCCTGCCGCGCATGCTTCCCAAAAAAGCGCATGGCTTCTGCCCGTCGGCGATGGGACTCGGCCTGGCCCTGGTGATCCCGTTTTATAATTCTCTCTCCATGTTCATCGGGGCGGCTATCGCCCTGATACTGGAAAAGAAGCGTCCGAAGCTGGCGGATATGTACATCATCCCGGTGGCCTCGGGGCTGATTGCGGGTGAGTCCATTATGGGAATCGTTATCGCCATCCTGCAGGCAAGGGGCTGGCTCGGATAGCAGGATTCGCGGATACCGGCACATTTCCTTTCACACGTGCACCATGCTGCTCGTCAGTATGGTGCACGTGCTTTTTTGAAATGTTCATTCGCAGCAACAGAAATCGAGGGGATCGACATGCGCAGATCATGCAGCATCATCAGCATCCTCCTGACTTCAGTCCCGGCGATACTCACCGGCCCGGCCCATGCCTCACTGCAGGCCGGCATGCCGATTCGCCAGGTGACCGTCTATCCGGACCGCGCGGCCGTCACGCGCGACTCAACCTTCAATCTCGAGGCCGGGCAGCATACCGTCCTGATCGACAACCTGCCGGCCAATACCCTGACGGAATCGATTCGCAGCTCCGCCCGCGGCGTAGCCGGAATTACCCTGCAAGGGCTCAAGTTCTATGTCCAGCGGCATCTTGAGGCGACACAGGAGAACACGGCGCTCCTGCAGCGTCAGTTGGCCAACCTTCAGGAGCATGATCGAAAAATCCAAACGGATCGTCTCAATGTCTTCGAGGACCAGAAGAAGCTCCTCGCATCGTTGACGAGCGGGGCCGGGACACAGATGGCGACCGATTTGCGTACCGGGAATCTCAAGGTGTCCGACTGGGACGCCACGCTGCGTTTTGTCGGCGATCGTACCAAGGAACTCAATGACTCCATGCGTCTGACGCAGGATTCCATCAATCTGTTGGACGCCCAGATTGCACTTCTGGAGTCCGATCTGGAGGGATCGACCACGCCTCGTCCCAATGAGGTCTTCGTAGTCGAGGTAGGGCTTAGTCTGGATCGGCCGGGGAGGGTGGAACTGTCCCTTTCGTATGTCGTGCTGGAGGCGACCTGGAAGCCGATGTATGAGGCGCGGCTGGAAGATACCGGCGAGGTGGAACTGGTCTACAACGCTGAGATCATGCAAAAAACGGGCGAGGACTGGAATCACGTCGCCGTAACACTTTCCACGGCCATGCCATCGCTCGGCGTCGGGCCGGCGGAGACCAGTCCCTATTACCTCTCGCTGGCGGAGCCGCGGTATGGCCAGGTCCAGACCGTTGACAAGCTTCTAAAACAAGTTGCCGGCGTGCAGGTAGACTCGACTGGCAAAGTCTTTATCAAAGGAGGAAGAGCAGGCGAAGTCAGTTACATCGTCGACGGCGTTTCGATGAACGACCCGCTCGGTGGGCTGAACGGCGTTGGCTCCCAGCTGGCCCTGGTGCCCGGCGCGATCATCGGAACCGGCTCGTATGTCACGACCTTCAAGGTGCCTCGGCCGGAGACAATTCCCTCGGGCGAGAACGAATCGCGTGTCCGGGTGGGCGCCTATCACCTCCAGGCTACCGCCAACCTGATCAGCAGGCCCAAGGCATCACCCGGTGCGTTTCGGCTGCTCACGCTCACCAACCAGCTGGAAGCGCCCCTGGCGGCGGGCACCTATGCCATCTTCGATGGCCCCAATTATCTGGGGAGTACGGCGTTGGCGGAATTCATCGCTCCCGGCCAGGAGTTCCAGCTGCCCTTCGGTATGGACAATCTGATCAGAGTCGAGCGCAAAGTGATCGGTTACAGGAAGAGCCTATCCGGCGAAAGGGTACGGATAGACCAGACCGTCTCCATCGAAGTGAAAAACTCAGGTCGGACCGTCGCCACTCTCGATCTCGAGGAACCGCTGCCGATTGGTCAGGATAATCGCATCAAGGTTATCCACGGCGACATTGTCCCATCGTCGTATACAACGGACGCCGAGGGGCGCGTCACCTGGAGACTCACACTGGCCCCCGGCCAAACCGCAACCGTGACCATCCCGTACCGAATCGAGTTTCCGAGCGCCTTTGCCCTGGCCGGATTCTGAAATTTCGGGATTTGAGAAAGGGAGTTGCCGAACGGCTTAGTATACCTGGAGGACAATATTCGACGTATCCTCGTAGGTCATGGGGTACGCCTGCCGATAGTCCTCGACGTTTACCGAGTCGTTCGGCAAATAGATCTTGTGCAGGATCACGTACTTCACCCGTGCTTCCGACAACTGCTCTCGCTGCCTCGGCAGATCGAAATAATCCAGCGAGTCAATCAGGGAGCTGCCCGTCTTGCGCGAGAACCAACCCTGTACGATCGGTATTCCGTGCTGGCTCTGATACATCATATAGCGGTTCACGCGCTCGTAGCCCGATGGCAAGTCCAGAATTCCGAACGGTTGCGCCTCCGCTTGGAGTTGCGCGTAGCACGGCGGAATCATTACCGGCGTGGATTCGTGGCATATCGAGAAGTAGTCCGCAACCAGCAGGATTGGCACGGCGACCAGGAAGGCCAATCGCCAGCGCGTCTGCCGAAGCCGCTGCCAGAGAATCCCCACTCCCGTTGCCACCACCACGGCCCAGAACAGATACGCTATCGCCATATTGCGCCCGGGACAACGGGCGTTCGTCAACACCGGGAGTTCCTGCACAATGCGCCCCGGGATAAGGGCAGGCACCGACACGCCCAGGAAATGCGGCTGTGCGCCCAGCGCCATGAGCGCGAACGAGATGCCTCCCAACAAATACTTGGTCAGCACTGTAACCAGCGGCCGCCCGGCCAGTATCACGAGTACCAGAGCGGGAATCCCCACATAACCCGTCCCTTCCCAGATCAGGCTCGTGTAGTGAACCCGGATCCCCTCAAACAGCGAGCCGAGAAGATGGTCGGGATTCGGTGTGATGAACGCCAGGAGGTCGACCACGAACTGATTGTGGCCGGACGCTCTGACCCCTCCCTGCGCCATGCCAAGTTGGAGCATCGGAACCATCCACCAGGAAATGGCGATGAAGGTGACACCAGTGACGATGGCCGACTTCCAGATCATGTCCAGCAGGATGACACGGCGGCGACGGATCGCCAGGTAGAGATACGCAAACAGCAGGAAGAAGAGCCCATAGAACAGGTAGTTCCAGTCGGTAAGGGCGTTGAGCACAAAGAAGACCGTTGCGAGCGCGAGGCTCCAACGCCCTTCGCCCCGCATTGCCTTGATGAAGAAATATATGAAGAATGGGATGAACTGGATGGATGCGATGTTGAGGTGATGGAGCGCGCGGACGAAGTGCGCCGGGTTAAAGGCGAACAGGAATCCCCCCAGGAGCGCCAGCCACGGGTTACGCGTGACCATGCGGGTCAGGAGAAACGCACCGATACCGGCAAGCGGGAACGACAGCAGGATTAGTGTATTGTAGGTCGCCACCGGATTCAGAAACTGGCGCAGCCCGAACGACAAAAACAGATTGTAGAACGACCAGGTATGATAGTAGGAAGATCGACCCTCCGGGTAGTAGATGTCCGTGATATACGAGAGACTCTTGTGACCATGCAATACGTTTTGCCAGGCCCAGGTCTGCACCCAGTAGTTCTGCATGTTGTCTTCGGGAGGACCAATCATGGCCGTCAAAAACGTCGGCAACGTGGGGGAGAAGTAGACTAGCGCGATCAAGGCATACAAGCCACCGGCCCAGAGAATTACCCACCTGGAGCCGCCGGGTAAGTCGGACGCCTCATGGTCCTCCCCAAGTCGGGCGAAGAAGAAAGCGTAGAGTCGGTACAGGCCGAAAATCGTCAGAAGACTGAGGGGAATGCCCAACACGAGATTGTGCCAGAAGCGCCAGGCCGCCGTGTTCCAATACGCAGCAAAGGCCGCTTCGTCGAAACCGCCGCCGGGTTGCGTGATTGCGATCCCTTTGCTCTGGCAGTAGCTACGAAGCAACGTCTCGCCGAACAGCCAATAGAAGAGCACCATGGCGGCGACGAGCGCGCACGTCCCCACGAAGATGCGGGTGAACAGCCTGTTCTCGGCGCGTCGATCCATGACTTCCTTTGCTCGCGACTCCGGTTCCTGAATTCTGAGATTGATCCTGCCGAAGGTACGCTCCGACGGCCGGCTTGTCAATTCGGGTGCCTCACCAAGACGCCCGCTACTGAATCCGAGTATTCGGCAACCAGACGGGATCTCGACCCAAAATGGAAGAGCCCCCCGGCAAAACGCCGGAGGGCTCCCGGGCGGGACCAGGAAGGAGGTTAGAACACCATGGAAAGGGTGGCCGGACTCTCCCCCGCATCCGGACCAAAGAGCATTTTCACGGCGGCGCCCGCCTTCTGATACAGTCCGTCCCCTTCCGTGGCTACGAGGACGCCGTAGGGACTCGTCCGCACCGCCGTCACGCTGACCGCTTCCAGCTTGCCGACCGGTTTGAGCGCATTGTTGAACCAGGTAACCAGTCCTTCATCGGTCCCCACATAGGCAATCCATCCGGACGCGTCGACCGCCGTCACCGTATTCGACGGGAGCCCGTCATCCGAAGTGAGTGTCTGCCACTTGCCGCCATCGAAAATGTGCAGCCCGGAGCTGGTCCCCACGTACAGCCGGTCGCGACTGTATTCGATGCAGTTGACGAAGTCGAACACACTGGTGTCTCGCTTGAGGTACCGCTTCGCGAAGCGGGTGCCGTCCCACCGATACAGCCCGTCACCGTCGGTTCCCACCCAAAGGCCGTCACGATCCGGCTCCAGCGCCGTCACCCAGACGTCCCCCATGAGCTGGATATCTCCCAGCACGGTGTGCGAATAGAGGCCGCCTTCCGTGCCGATCATCAGGAGCGGTCCGTACGAGCACAGGGCCGTGATCGCTCCGTCGAACTGCGTTTCGATCGGCACCAGGAAGGTATCCTCCACGCGATACAGCCGGTTGCCGCCGGCGAACAATACATCGCCATGACGCACCACCGCGAAAAGCGGATCATCCGAGCGAATCTGCCCGCGCTCGCCGGTCACCAGATCATTCACCATCAGGCCGCCGTCGGTTACGGAATAGGCGAGGGAGTCAATGACGGCCAGATCGTACACCGTGGACAGAATCACGGACTCATGCCGCTCGATTCCTGAGCCAGGCATCTTGCTCGGCACATTGGAATCCAGCGTGCGTTGCACGATCTGCTCGTTGATGCTGTCCAGGTTCGGTGCGATGTTGGTCATTGAGTCGCCACTGTTGTTTCCCTTACATCCGACGAGGGTCAGGGCCGCAACCGCGATGGTCGCCGCTACGGCTTGCGTGCGGGTGAACTTCTTCATTTTCATCCTCCTTGGGTTGATGGTTCTGCCGTTCATCTGAGCAAGCCCCTATCAACCTCTGTGCCAACTCGTTGGTCTGTTGAATCACAACGACTTAGAGGCATTCTCGGCCAGCCGGCGAAGCCTAAACCGTGTCAAAAACGACACGGCCGCACGATGCCGGTCCTAACCTTTTGCGGTATAGATGATTATCTGTGTCTCTTTTGACACGGTTGGAGAAATGCGAAAAACCACTTGGCCCTCGGGCGATGATCCAGTTGATTGTATAATGAGTTGGGTGCGTGAATGACATCACGGATTGTTCGTATTCTTTTGGCCGTCGTCCTGTTCAGCGCTTCATCGACCGAGTGGGCGTGGGGGGCGAGACTACGCGCCGGCATCCTCCAGCAGAAGCTCGACCGCATTTACTTCGATACGGGAGAAGAGGCACTGGTCTTTGCCGGCAGCCGGTTTACCGTCTATTGCGGCAATGACTCGCTCTTTTCAGGCATAATTCAGACATCGTTCGAGGGCGTCTCCATCTCGGAGCCCCTCGGCAGTCCACCGGGTCTTTCTCCCAGCGATGAGTGCTACGCTCGCCTGGAAACGGCCGAGATAGAGGCGCGGCAGGAGATGGCTATCGGCACCATGATCTCGTACGCCGATCCGGTTCACATGTCCTCGACCATCCCGTTGCGCGGACCTGATTCCCTCAACTCGGACCGCGAGCAGTATTGCTACGTTGACGGCTTCGATTTCGCCGTGCCGGACAGCCTGGTCGTGGAGTTGACTCGTTACGCCGGCGAACTGGCTATGCAGATGGACTTTGCGGCGGGGAAACTCGACGGCTTCCTGTGCCATCAGCCGCCGACCGATGCCACCTCGGAAGTACACATCTCATCGGCGCCGGCTCCGGTTGCGGCCACATTGCTGCCGAATATCGGGCGCAAGGTCAACCGCCAGGGGTTGCTGACCACCGCGCTTTACTACCGTTATGATCCATCGCAAATCGGCGCCTACTTCGACGGCGCCGACATCGTGCCCATGGGACATTTCCTTCCGGTCATGTCGTTTCACTCGCGCCTTTTTCCCTACGATCCGGAGGCGGGGAAGAGGCTTCTCAAAGAGCACCTGCCGAAACCAAGGACGCTCCGTTTGTATGCCGCCCCCGAACTCAAGCGGCTGGCGGCCTACTTCGCGGACCTGCTCGCCCGACAGCAATGCCGTACCGAAATCACCGCCGACCGCAACTCGTGCGATCTGTATCTCGAATGGGTAAGACTGGACCGCTCGAATGCCGGCGCAATCCTGATGCGTCTGACCAATCTGCTCGCCCGTGACACGAGCGGAAGCGAGCCGGCGGCCGGACAGATTCGCGCGCTTCAGAGCCAACTGGCCCTCGCCATGGCCGAGCCGGAACCAAGTACACACTGGGAACTGCTTCGGGAGGCCGAGCGCATGCTGATCGAGGAGATCGGCTGCTTCCCGCTGTTCCGGCCTTCCTGGTCATTCGTGTCCCATCGGTCTCTGGTCGGCCCTGCCTTCACCGACGAGGGGCTTCTGGACCTGCCGCACATGCGCAAGATCAAACTGCCGCAAAGTGAGACCGCTCACACCCCATGACCTTCACCCAGAAACTCCGATTCTCGCTTTTCGCCGTGGCGCTCCTGCCGCCGCTGTTCATCATGGGGGTCATCTACTTCCATGCCGCCGACCAGGCCGAAGCCGTCGATCAGCGCAACGCAGCCAACGAAATTCGCAAGTTCAGCACCTACCGGACCTCGGAACTCACCGCCCTGCGTGGGGCGATTGTCCGAGTCACCAGGGACCCCCTGTTCCAGCGCGCCTTTACCCTGCTCGACTCTCCGCGCAAGACGGCCGTTGATTTGAGTCCGCTCCTGGCCGAACTCGACTTTCTCGAACTGATCGATCGCAACCGCTTCGTTCGCCTCAGCGCCAGCCGACCGGCGTTGGTCGGCGACACTCTGCCGCCCTTCTCCGGCGCGTCATCGGCCGACTCCATCGCGCTGGAGACGGTCGAGTATGACCTCAATGGGGCACATGCTTCCTTTGCCCTGATCGTCCCGGTCGACAGCCTCTATTCGCTGTATGCCGGGCGATATCTGGAGCGTCAATTCCTTCAGGCCGTCGGCAGCGTTCTCGATGCTGATCTCAAGCTCTTGTATCTGGCCGATTCAACCGACCAGACCAGACTCTACGCTCGCATGGAACCGGGGCAGTTGTATCATGACGATGACCAGTTTCGAGCAGTTCTGGCCGGTTCTCGACCGGTCGGGTTCCTGCTCGCGGCAAGCATCCGAACCGACAGCCAGGCACCGATCTTTCGCTCCTTGCTGGCGGTGGCAGGGGCCGTGGCGGTCGGGAGTATCTCTCTGGCGCTGACCATAGGGTTCTATATGTCCTACCGAACCAAGCGGGAGATCGACAACCTTATCACCGCCACCACGCGGGTGGCCGCTGGAGATCTGAATACCACCGTCATGTCGTACGATGAAGGGGAATTTGCGCATCTGGCCGACTCGTTCAGCACGATGACCACTCGCCTCAAGGAGTCCCAGGAACGCCTGGCGATCAGCCAGAAGATCGCCGCCTGGCAGGTGATCGGCCGCAAGATAGCCCATGAGGTCAAGAACCCGCTCACCCCGATCGCCGTGTGCGCCGATGACCTCCGCCGCTCGTATCAGGACAACCTGCCGGAGTTCGGTCTCATTCTGGACAAAAACACGGCCATGATTCGCGCCGAAGTCGCTCGGCTGACACGGCTGCTCGATGAGTTCGTTCGCTTCGCGCGCATGGCGCCCCCCGAAAAGCAGCAGGTCGCGATCGAATCCCTGTGCGCCGAGATCGCACAGCTCTACCGGCGCGACCTCGACCTGCACCGAGTCGAGTTGGAGAACCGCTGCGGCGAACGGCCGTTTCCCCTCGATCCCGAGCAAATCAAACAGGTGCTCATTAACCTGATCAAGAACAGCCTGGAATCCGGAGAGACTACGCAGGTCGAGGTGGGCTTCGGGTACCATGACGGTGCCCTGGTTATCTCCGTGCTTGACAATGGGCCCGGATTTTCCGAGGAGAAGCTGAAACGAGGCTTTGAGCCGTATCTCTCCACGAAGAAGGACGGCAGCGGCCTCGGGCTGGCGATCTGCCAGCGCATCATTGTCGACCATGGGGGTACGATTAATTTGTTCAACCGTTCCGAAGGAGGCGCGGGGGTGACAATCACCCTGCCGCAGGACTGATGGCACGCATCCTTATTGTTGACGACGAGGACAACATCCGGCTCTCGCTCAAGGCGGCGCTGGAGCGGCGCAGCCATGACATCGTCACGGCCGCCAACTGCCGCGAAGCGCGCGACTTCCTCACCGCACCGTTCGAGATCGTCCTGCTGGATTTGTTCCTGCCCGATGGCAGCGGTCTCGACCTCCTGAAGGAAATACTGGAGCGTCGCCGCCGCCCGGCCGTGGTCATGATCTCCGGCCACGCCGACATCGACACGGCCGTCAAAGCGATCCGCCTGGGTGCCCACGACTTCATCGAGAAGCCGCTGTCGCTGGATCGCATCTTCATCACGATCGACAATATTGCGCGAACCAGTCTCCTCATCACGGATCGAAATCGCCTGGCCGGCCGGCTCTACGGCGAGTTCATCGGCCATGCGGACTCGATTCGGAGGATCAGGGAAGACATTGCCCGTTCGGCCGGTCGAACCTCCCGGTTCCTGATCCTTGGGGAGAACGGCACGGGCAAAGAGCTGGTCGCTCATCTCATCCACCAGCAGGGGCGCAATGCCGACGGACCCTTTGTGGCGGTCAACTGCGCCGCTCTCCCCAAAGATCTGGTGGAGTCGGAACTGTTCGGTCACACGCAGGGCGCCTTTACCGGCGCCACCCAGAGCCGAAAGGGGAGATTCCTCGAAGCGAACGGCGGCACTATCTTTCTGGATGAAATCGGCGAGATGTCCCCGGACGCCCAGGCGAAGATTCTCCGCGTGATCGAAGCCAGAGAAGTATCGCCGGTCGGGTCGGACAAAACCGTTGCCGTCGACTGCGTCATCGTTGCCGCCTCGAATCGCAACCTCGAACAGGTGGTCACCGAGGGCCGCTTTCGACAGGATCTTTACTACCGGCTCAACGTCGTCACCTTTACCCTGCCTCCGCTGCGGGATAGGCGCGACGATATCGCGGCCCTGGCCGAGCATTTCCTCAGTCGGTTCGCAGCCGATAGTGCCGCCGAAACAAAGACGCTCACGGCCGATGCGGTTGCCCTCCTCCGGGAGTATTCCTTTCCCGGCAATATCCGCGAACTGAAGAATCTGATGGAGCGGGTCAGCATCTACAGCGAGAGCACGACGGTCGGGGCCGACGAGATACGCTCGCTGCTCCCGGCGGAACAGCGGCGCACCCTGACCGACCTGAAGGAAGCGGTCGACGAGTTCGAGCGGCAGTACATCGAGGCCGCCCTGGCGCGAAACGACGGCAATGTCGCCGAAACCGCCCGGAAGCTCGGGATCGAACGATCGCATCTCTACAAGAAGCTCCGGCGCCACCGCGAAGAATAGGTTATCATCGGCAAAGAAGGAGAGGACTCATGGCGAAGATCGACTGGCTTTACTTCCGTATGGGCTGAACCTCCTGCGACAAAGCGCAGGAGTTTCTTGCGAAGCACAAAACCACCGTCGTCAGCAGCACCAGCACCAAACAGAAGACCTTCGGCAGGAAAGATGCCCTTGCCCTTCTTGACGGCATCGATACGCTGTTCTCCGGCAAAGGAAAGAAGATCGAACGGGTTGATCTCAGGGAGGATAAGCCCGCAGCGGGCGCGCTGGAAAAGTTGATGCTGGGCCCAACCGGCAACCTCCGGGCGCCCACCTTCCGGATTGGCCGAACCCTCATGGTCGGCTTCCACGAGGCAACCTATAGCGAGCTCCTGTCGAAATAGGTGTTCGCGGCGCCGGTCGACGTTGACCTTCCGGCCGTATGCCGTATATTCCGGCCGAAGGACCTTCAGAACTACGGCATGGCCAAAGAGCGCACGTTCCCACTGGAATTCGAATCGCAGAAACCGGTCTATTTCCACCCGGCCGAGCCAGCCGATTTCGCCTGTGACGTCTTGGAAATTGGCCCCGGACGCGGCGATCTTCTCCTCTGGTGTGCGGCCAACTGGCCCACCAAGCGGTTCGTCGGTATCGAACTGAACGGCTTCCGGTGCAAGAAGCTGGCGCGGAGAGTGGACAGGCGCGAACTGACCAACGTGCTGCTGATCAAGGGGAACGCCCGGGTGGTCGTCCCCCGGTACTTCGTCGGCGCGACCTTCGAGCGCATCTATATCCTCTTCCCGGACCCGTGGCCCAAGGAACGCCACGCCTTCCACCGACTGCTGAGTATCGAGTTCCTTGGCGTGCTGTCTGACCGCCTCAAACCCGGAGGTGACATCGTCCTGGCCACCGACTGGCAGCCCTACGCCGACTGGGTGGTGGCCAATCTGGCGGCGGTTCCTCAACTCGTGAACGAGGGAACACCGTACGTGAGCAATATGGGATTCCTGCCGAACAATGAACCAACCCGGTTCGAACAGCTGTGGCGTGAGGCGGGGCGGGAAATCTTCTATCTGCGGGCGCGGCGGCGTTAGCCGCCGCCTTGTCGATTG
>AMWB02121536.1_pt3 | contig 24441 bp, 20 predicted proteins | sample 200311 | NCBI WGS metagenome assembly AMWB02 (sample SAMN02737377, study PRJNA173069) | bioreactor metagenome | biome: anode biofilm in microbial fuel cells | place: USA: California | collected 2010-12-16 | reverse complement strand
CTCCCGCCATCCGGCGACCGCCGGTGACAGGACGCCGATGCCCGAGAGATGGCGCGAACGGGCCACCACCTCGGCCGCCTCGTAAAACCATTTCTTGGCCTGGCAGCCTCTCAGGGCGCAAGTCCCGCCGGGGCGGTCGCTCTGCTCGATCAGCCCCACCGTGAGGCCGCTTTCGCTTTGCTTCAGCGTGAATGCGGCCGTCTGTCCGGCCGTTCCGGAACCCACCACCAGTACGTCATATTCCTCGGACATGCCTGTCTCCATTTTGGTAAGAAGTGAACGCGATATGCCGTGCCGGCGCCACACACCGCTATCGATCGTTTCGCAGCACCCGTTTCTCTTCAGAAAAACCGGGCGGGATGCCTCATCAATTTAACCTGCTGATCTTACAATACTACATAATTAAAATGTACAACCATGGGCAATAGTCTGTATATTGCGGCGCCGGCACCCGGAACCCCGGCATGCTGCAACACATGCGCCGCGGCGCGGACGGAAGGACCCACCGCCGGCGCAAGACTTGACAAAGACCCTTCACTGCGTAAGGGTTTGGTACATTACACCATCCGGATCTCTCCGCCGGCGGAAGACCCGGACCCAGAAATTTCAAGGAGGCGCAATGGCAACAGACTGGACACGGCGCCAGGCGGAAAAATCGCTTGGCCGGATCCTTCCCCGGCTGCGACAGGATATGGAACCCGACATTTCCGGATCACCGGCGGAATGGGACGCATTTGAAAAACGGCTCCGGCGGGAATTTTCCTATTTGTTCAAATTGCTGTTCGAACTTTACGGCGGCCACTACGATTTCTTCTATCATCTGGAAGCGCTGATCGGCGCCACCGCCCGGAGCTGGATGGAACGTCCCCATGATCTCAAGGCCCTCGACGCCGACCGGGAAGAACATCCGGACTGGTTCCAGACGCAGGAGATGGTCGGCGGCGTCCTCTACGTCGATCTCTTCAGCGACAACCTCGCCGGACTGGGCAGCCATATCGATTATTTCAAGGAACTGGGGCTCACCTATCTGCACCTGATGCCGCTCTTTGCGGTACCGCGCGGAGACAACGACGGGGGTTACGCCGTCTCCAACTACCGGGCCGTCAACCCCGAGCTGGGCACCATGGAACAGCTCACCGAGGTGGCCACCCGGCTGCGCCGGGAGGGCATCAGCCTGGTGCTCGATTTTGTCTTCAACCATACCGCCGACGAACACGAATGGGCCCGTCGTGCCGCCGCGGGAGAGCCCGAGTTCCAGGAATTCTATCACATCTTTCCCGACCGCGAACTTCCGGATCAATACGAACGGCACCTCCGGGACATCTTCCCGACCGTTCGCAAGGGCAGCTTCACCTGGCACGAGGGGATGGAGCGGTGGGTCTGGACCACCTTCAACAGCTTCCAGTGGGATCTCAACTACGCCAACCCGGCGGTCTTCCGGGCGATGGTCGAAGAGATGTTTTTCCTGGCCAACGCGGGGGTGGAGGTGCTGCGCCTCGATGCCGTGGCCTTTATCTGGAAGCGCCTCGGCACCAGCTGCGAAAACCAGCCCGAGGCGCACAAGATCATCCGGGCATTCAACGCCCTGGCCCGCATGGCGGCGCCGGCCCTTCTTTTCAAGTCCGAGGCCATCGTCCATCCCGACGAGGTGATCCGCTATATCGATTCCCGGGAATGCCGCCTCTCGTACAACCCGATGCTGATGGCCCTGCTCTGGGAGGCCTTGGCCACGCGCGACGTCAGGCTGCTGGAGCTCGCCATGCGCAACCGCAGCCGAATCCCCGACCCTTGCGCCTGGGTCAACTACCTCCGGTGCCACGACGATATCGGCTGGACCTTCGACGACAACGATGCGCTCAGCATAGGGATCGATCCGGCCGCCCATCGCCGTTTTCTGAACGAATTCTACACCGGCCAGTTTCCCGGCTCTTTCGCCAGCGGCCTGCCGTTTCAGTTCAATCCGGCCAACGGAGATCTGAGAATCTCCGGGACACTGGCCTCGCTGGCCGGCCTCGAACAGGCGCTGGCGGCCAGCGATCCGCTCCTCATCGACATGGCCGTGCGCCGCATCATCATGCTGAGGAGCATCGTTTTGAGCGTCGGCGGTATTCCCCTCATCTATTTGGGCGAGGAATGGGGACTGCTGAACGATTACTCCTTCGCGAGCGACGAGACCAAGGCCCGCGACAACCGCTGGGTTCACCGACCGCGGACCCGGTGGGCGCAGATGGATTTCTGGAAAAATCCCCAGACGATCGAATGGCGCATCTACGATGAAACCGCACGGCTGATCCGGCTACGGAAGGGAATGCGGGCGCTGTACAACGGCGGGATGGAGGTCATCGGCACCGAAAACCCGCATCTCTTCGGCTACGTCCGTCAGAAAAACGGCCGGCGGCTCCTCATCGTCAACAATTTCTCAGAGCACCCCCAGGCGATGGCCGAAAACCGCCTGCGGCTCTATGGTCTGGGCTACCGATTCGTCGACCACATCTCCGGCAACGAGCGTTCGGCAAGAGAGCCGCTGCAACTGGGCCCCTATGAATTCCTCTGGCTCGAAAACCAGCCCCAATAAAGAACACGGATCAGATTTCGATCTTGATGATTTCCCGCTTGGGCTGACGGGGAAAGCCATTGAGGGAGGAAAGATCCTTACGGTCCCGTTCAATGGCGGGAGGGCTCTGCACATAAACACCGACGAGATGGGCAATCGCCTCCATGGAGCTCATGTGGGTGCGTTCATAACCGTGGGAACCGTCAACGCCGATGCCCAAAAGGGCCGTCCGGGTATCGTGACCGGCCTCGATGGCCGAGGCCGAATCGCTGCGGTAATGCGTAAAGACATCCCGGCTGTATTCGATCTCGAAGCGCTGGCAGAGGCTGATCAGATTCCGGGTCAGGTGATAATCGAAGGGGCCGGCCCCGTCCATCATGCAGATGGTCGCCCCGAACTCCCATGAATTCTGTCCCTGGGCCACGGTAGCATTGTCAACGACGACCATCTCCGCCACGTCCTCCGACAATATGGCCGACGCCCCCACCCCGACCTCCTCGGCGATGGTGAAAAGAATATGGCAGGGCACCGGCAGCCGGACGTCGTCGGCCTTGAGGCTTTTAAGCAGCGCCAGAACGACCGCCACCCCGGCCTTGTTGTCGAGATGCCGGGCATTGATGAATCCCTCCGGCGTGATTTCCGGCGTGCTGTCGAAGGCCACGAAATCACCGATATTGAACCCCGCGTCGATAAGATCGCACTGGCTGAGGCAGCGCAGATCCACCCGCACCTCCAGATTCTCCCATGCCACGGGCTGATCGTCGATCGCGGGTCCGAAGGTATGGCCCGACGCCTTCAACGGCAGCACGGTCCCCCGGCAGGGGGCGTTCTCCCGAAAGATGGTCACCCGCGCCCCTTCGGCGAAACGGCTCGACCACGTGCCGACCGGGACGATCGCAAGCCTCCCGTTTTTTTTCAACCCTTTGACCATCCCGCCGAGGGTGTCGAGATGCACCGCTATGGCGCGGTTGAAGGCATCGTCGCCGTGGCCGGGAAGGGTCGCCCGTATGCCGCCCCGGCGTGCCACGGTGAATTCGATCCCGAGCCGTTCGAGTGTTTCCCCCACGAAATGCACCACCTGATCGGTGTAGCCGGTCGGGCTGGGGATATTGAGCAGCCGGACCAGGGTATCCGCCATGAAGTCGACATCGAGGTTCAGCGTTCGCATGTGTTTCCATTCCTGTTGTCCAACCCGTGATCCGATATGATGCCTGCGTGAACGTCCGGACGGGCGCCGGCGGTCTGGGGGAAGAGCATGTCCATGAAGCGCCGGGCGGTGGGCTGGGGCTCGTGATTGGCCAGGCCCGGCCGTTCGTTAGCCTCGATAACGACATACGCGGGCCCCGACACGTCGGGCACCATCAGATCGAGGCCCACGACCGGAATATCGAGCGCCCGGGCGGCGGCCTCGGAAACCCTCACCAGCTCCGGATGAAGATCGGCCGTCACATCGTGGATCGTGCCGCCGGTATGGAGATTGGCGGTTTTGCGGACGGCGATCTCATCCCCCGCCCCCGGTACGGCGTCCAGGGTCAATCCGGCCCTTTTCAGACACCTGCGGGTTTCGTCGTCGATCGGCACCCGACTTTCGCCGCCGGTGGCCGCGGCCCTGCGGCGGTTGTATTTCTCGATGAGCTCGGTCACGGTGTGCCGTCCGGTTCCGGTGATCACCGGCGGCCGACGCACCGCCGCCGCCACTACCGCAAAATCGATGACGATGACCCTGAGATCGTCTCCCGGCACATAGGCCTCGACGATGACGTCACGGCACTCGTTCCGGGCCGACGCCATCGCCTGCGTCAGCTCTTCTTCACCCTGCAGGTCCACGCTGATGCCCCTGCCCTGCTCTCCTCTTGCCGGCTTGACCACCCAGCGGCCGTCTTTCGTATCGGGCGGCAGCACGTTGACGTACTGCCTGGGCACCGCGATGCCGGCCCGATCGAGCAGCCGGTGGGTGAGGCGCTTGTCGTCGCACCGGCTCATGGCGACGGCGCTGGTCAGCTCGGTGAGCGATTCCCGGCAGACGATGCTGCGGCCGCCGTAGCGGAGCCGGAAATAGCCGTAGTCGGCATCGATGACCTCCACGCCGATGCCCCGGCGGCGGGCTTCGTCGACGATGATCCGGGCATAAGGGTTCAATTCGTCCTCGGGCTGGGGGGCGGTATAGAGGGGCTCGTTGATGGGGTTTTTCCGTTTCAGGCAGAAGATGGGCACCCGCTGGAAACCGATCTTCTCATACAGGCCGATGGCCTCGGTGTTGTCGTGCATCACCGACAGGTCGAGATAATCCCGGCCCCGGGTCAGGTAGTGCTCGAGCAGATGGCGGACCAGGCATTCGCCGACCCCCGGCACATTGGCCTGCGGATCGACCGCAAGACACCAGAGGCTCGCGCCGTTTTCCGGGTCCTCGAAGGCCTCCACATGATCGACCCCGGTCACCGTGCCGATGATCCGCCGGTCCACAACGGTTTCGGCCACGAAATAGGTGCGCTGCTTGGTGGCATGACCGTCCATCATGATGCAGGGATCGCAGGTGACCATGCCGCGGCTGGCATAGAGCCGGTTGACGGCGTGGGCATCCTCGATCGTGCTGAGCCGCCGGATGTTGAAAGCCTGCGGCTGGCGGGCGTCGGGGCGGTAGGCATGAAACCAGAGGCGGTAGGTGTTGGAAGGATCGAGAAAGAGTTCATCGGGGGCGATGGCCAGAACCACGTGGGGATCCCGGATATAGAACGCGATATCCCGCCGGCTCTCTTTTTCCGCCCGGATGGCCCGCGCCAGGGCCTCATTGTCTTTAAACGTCTGGCCGAAAATCAGCCGCCCCCATCCCATGTCGACGATGGTATTCTGCCGCATGCCCTGGACGGGCGGTCCTCCGGAGCGATGCCAGCTCCGGGCCGAACGCTCCAGCCGCCCCCCTGCGTTGTCGTATCGTCTGCCCATGATGATCTTCCTCCTTTCCCATCGGACCTGAAGTCCGTCAGATCCGGTGTACCGTAAGCCAGTATTCCAGCAGGGCCATCTGCCAGAGCCTGGCCCCCCGGAGCGGGGTGATGTGCGCATCCGGATCCGCCAGCACCCGGTCGATATAATCCCGGTTGAAGATGTTTCTCTTCTCGACGCGGGGCGCGTGGAGGATTTCCTGGACGAAATCGAAAAATTCGCCGCGAAAATACTTGAGGGCGGGGACCGGAAAGTATCCCTTGGGACGGTCGATGACGTCGTGGGGAATGATGTCGCGGGCCGCCTCCTTGAGGATATATTTTCCGCCGCCGCCGACCTTGTATTCCGCCGGCATCCTTGCCGCCAGCGACACGAGTTCATGGTCGAGAAAGGGAACCCGGGCCTCCAGGCCCCAGGCCATCGTCATGTTGTCGACCCGCTTTACCGGATCGTCGATGAGCATCACCGTCGTGTCGATGCGAAGCGCCTTGTCGATACCCGATTCCGCACCGGGCAGCCTGAAATGATCGGCAACGAAACGCCGGCTGTAATCCTCTTCGACGAAGCGCGGATGGACCGCCTCGCCATAGCCGTCGTGGCTGCTGTCAAGAAAGATCCGGGCGTAGGTCTCGAGCGGATCCGGACTCTGCATCATCGGGGGATACCAGTGGTAGCCGGCAAACACCTCGTCGGCCCCCTGCCCGCTCTGGACGACCTTGACGTGCCGCGATACCTCGCGGCTCAGGAGGTAAAAGCCGATGCAGTCGTGACTGACCATGGGTTCGCTCATCGCCTTGACGCACGATTCCAGCGCCGGCAGAACGGTTTTCGAGGCGACCCGGATCTGGTGGTGTCGGGTGCCGAAGTGCGTCGCGATACGATCGGAATACTTAAATTCATCCCCGGTCTCGCCGCCGACGCTTTCAAATCCGATGGAAAAGGTGTTGAGGCCGCTCTGTCCGGCGCGGGCCAGAAGCCCGACCACCAGGCTCGAATCGAGCCCGCCCGACAGCAGCACGCCCACGGGAACGTCGGCCGTCATCCGACGCTGAACGGCCTCGTCCAGGGCGCCGGTAAGCGTTTCTTTCCACGCTTCCGGCCCGCACCGTGCCTCCTCGGGTGCGGCGGCGAACGAAAGCTCCCAGTACCGCTTGAAGGCGGTGGTTCCGTCGGCCGCAACGCGCATGAGGGTCGCCGGCGGCAGTTTCCGCACCCCCTTTAGAATCGTGCGGGGCGGCGGAACGACCGAATGGAAGCTCATGTAATGGTGAAGCGCCACGGGATCGATGTCGGTGTCGATGCCGGGATCCTGAAGGAGCGCCGGCAGCGTAGAGGCGAAGCTGAACCTCCCGGACGTCAGGGCATAATAAAGCGGCTTGATGCCGAGGCGATCCCGCCCCAGCAGCAACTCGCCGGTATCCCTGTGCCAGACGGCGAATGCGAACATGCCGTTGAGGCGGTCCAACGCCGCCTCGCCCCAGGCGTGATAGGCTTTGAGGAGGACCTCGGTGTCCCCGGTCGAAAAAAACCGGTATCCGCGGCTTTCCAGTTCGCCGCGAATCTGCCGGTAATTGTAGATGGCGCCGTTATAGACGACGGCAAGACCCAGACCGCTGTCGACCATCGGCTGGGCGGAGCGCCGGCTCAGATCGAAAATTTTGAGCCGGCGGTGACCCAAGGCCGCGCCGTCCTGCACAAACATTCCCCGGGCGTCCGGCCCCCGGGCCGCCATCACATCCATCATCTTTTCGACGAAGCCGGCGGATGCATCACGGCCGTTAAAGCTCATGGCACCGCAGATACCACACATGGCATTCGATCCTTTCGCTAAAATAATTTTCTGTTCAAAGTAATAAATACGGCCGATTGTGTATTGAAAAAAAATTTTATTCTGAGATTATAATAGTATATGAAAACACGAATACTTTTTTAAATCCTAAACGTATTGTGTGATGAACGCGTTGTCAAGGGTGGACCTCCTCGGAACCCTGCGGCGGTCGCCCCACCGCCGTCATGCGTCTCCACCTGATACCTGAAATTCTTCATTTGAATAATTTCCCACTAAACGGTATAGTGGAATTCAGCATCCTGGAAATTTCCGGAAATCGAAATTTTCCTGGAAGACAGTCGGCGGGCATGAAAGCGGGCAATACAAAAAGCCGTTCCCCGGCCTGTTTCCACCGCAACCATCCAAAAAAACCAGGAGGCACCGAGATGATACTCGCTGTAGGAGAAATCCTTTTCGATCACTTCCCGGAAGGCAAACGCCTGGGGGGCGCACCCTTCAATTATGCCGCGCACCTGACGGCGCTGGGGTTTCCCGTCACCTTCGTCAGTCGTGTGGGTATGGATGACGACGGTACTGAAATCCTGGCGGCTTTGGAACGCCTGGGATTCGACACCCGGACGATTCAGCGGGACCCCGACCACCCGACCGGACGGGTGAGCGTCAGCCTCGATCGCGACGGCATTCCGGAATTCACCATCATCCCCGATGTGGCCTACGATCATCTGGCCGCAGGCGACGCCGCGGCGGCTGCCCTGGCCTGCGCCCCGCGGCTGATCTATTTCGGCACCCTGATCCAGCGGTCGGCCACTGCCGCCGCCGCGGTGATGACCATCCTCGAAAACCGTCCGCCGGCCGCCCGGTGCTTCTGCGACATCAACCTCCGGGAGGCGTGCTACGACAAAAACAGCATCACCCGCTCCCTGGTGCATGCCGACATCCTCAAATTGAGCGACGGGGAACTGGGGACCCTCAAGGCGCTCTTCAACGTCCGGACAACCGACAAGCTTTTCATCGACGATCTGATGCACAATTTCGCCGTCGAATGGATCAGCTTAACGAGCGGCCCGGCGGGCTCCACCCTTTTCACCGGCGACAACGTCTTTGTTGCCGATCCGTTCACCGATCCGGACGAACCCGGCGATATCGTGAATACGGTCGGCGCCGGCGACGGGTATGCCGCCATCCTGACCGCCGGCTATCTTCTGGGCTGGGATCCGGCCGTGATGCTGCGCCGGGCCACCCGGTTCGCCGGCGCCGTCTGCCGGCTGGCCGGCGCCCTTCCCGAGGATCCCGATTTCTACCAGCCCTTTCTCGGCTGGATGCGCGGTGGAGGTGGACGATGAGCACGGGTCTCTACTTCCAGCTTTTCAGCATTCACGGGCTCTTGCGCCATGAAAACATGGAGCTGGGCCGCGACGCCGATACCGGCGGCCAGATCAAGTACGTGGTGGAACTGGCCGATGCCCTCGGCCGGCATGAAAATGTCGCGCGGGTCGACCTCTTTACCCGCCTGATCACGGACAAACGCGTTTCCGAAGATTATGGCAAACCGGTGGAGCAGGTGTCGGAAAAATGCCGGATCGTCCGGATTCAGTGCGGCGGCAAAAAATACATGCGCAAGGAGCTTCTCTGGCCGCATCTCGACGAATACATCGACAAGACGATCAAATTCATCAAGCGGGAGGGCCGCCGCCCCGACATCATACACGGACACTATCCCGATGCCGGCTACGTGGCCACCTCGCTTTCGGAGTATTTCGGCACGCCGTTCATCTATACCGGCCATTCCCTCGGGCGTCCGAAACAGCGTCGGCTGCTCGAAGAGGGCGTGAGCGCCGAGGAGATCCGGAAAAAACTGGCGATCGAACACCGCATCGCGGTCGAGGAGGAGATCATCCAGAACGCCGATCTCATCATCACCAGCACCCGCCAGGAGGTGGAACAACAGTACGGCATGTACCGAAACAAGGATCTGGCGCGCTATTCCGTCATTCCGCCGGGGGTCGACCTCGATAATTTTTATCCCTACCACCGCAATATGCTGCCGGCGGCGCAGAAAACCGACGAATCCCTGATGGCGTACGGGGCCCTGGTGGAGGAACTCAACCGGTTTTTTACCTTCCCCGACAAACCCCTTGTCCTGGCCCTCTGCCGGGCCGACAAACGCAAGAACATCGCCGGACTGATCGATGCATACGGCACGGACAAGGAGCTGCAGGCCATGGCCAACCTGGCCGTCTTCGCCGGCATCCGGAAAAACATCAGCGAGATGGAGGAAAACGAACAATGGGTGTTAACCGATATGCTCCTGCAGATGGACCGCTACGATCTTTACGGCAAGATGGCCATCCCCAAGAAGCACGATTTTACCTACGAGGTGCCGGAACTCTACCGCATCACCGCCGAGCGCAAAGGGGTCTTCGTCAACTGCGCCCTGGTGGAGCCCTTCGGGCTGACCTTGATCGAAGCCTCCTCGTGCGGTGTTCCGATCGTCGCCACCAACGACGGCGGCCCCCGGGACATCATCGGGAACTGTCAAAACGGCATCCTGGTGGATCCCACGGATCCGAAGGCGATCAGCAGCGCGATCAAGCGCATCGTGGCCGACCACGACCTGTGGCGGCAGTTCTCCGACAACGGTATCCGAGGGATCCAGGAGCACTACAGCTGGACGGCGCATGTCGAGAAATATATCGGCAAAATCCAAGCCTTTGAAAAATTCGGCGGCCGGGAGGTGTTCAAGCGGTCGGACAAAAACCCGGTGGGCGAGCGGTTGACGCGTCTGCAATACCTCATCATCACCGACATCGACAACACGCTCATGGGGGACGACGACGCCTTCAAGGAGCTGATGACGATTATAGACACCCACCGGGATCGCATCGGGTTCGGCGTCGCCACCGGCCGATCGATCGCCTCGACCCGAACGCTCTTCGAGGACGAAGCGATGGCGCTGCCCGAGGTGCTGATCACCTCGGTGGGCACGGAGATTCATTACCGCTCGGAGAGCACCCCCGACAAGGGATGGGCGAGCCACATCTCCAAGTGGTGGAACCGTGAAAAAATCAAAAATCTGCTGTCGCCCTTCGGTTTTCTGGAGCTTCAGGAACCCGAGCATCAGTTTCCCTACAAATTGAGCTACTATATGGCGCCGGGCAAGGACCGTCTGTCGGAGATCAATACGGTTCTAAATCAAAACAGATGCCACTGCAGCGTCATCTATTCCCACGACGAGTTTCTCGACATCCTGCCGCACCGGGCCTCGAAGGGAAAAGCGGTGCGGTACCTCAGCTACAAATGGGAGATTCCCTTAGACAACATCATGGTCTGCGGCGATTCGGGCAACGACCGGGAAATGCTCGTCGGCAGCCCGATGGGGGTCGTGGTGGGCAACTACGCCCACGAACTCGAAAATCTCAAGGGAAAACGGCGGATCTATTTTTCCCCCAAATCATATGCGGCCGGCATCATCGACGGATTGACCCATTTCGGCCTCATTGGAGATGGCGCGACATGATATCACCCCCCGACGTACTTTTGGACAGACTGATACCGCAGCAGGAACAGAAAGACTTCAAGGACTTCATTTTCATCCTCTTCGCCGAAGACCGGGGATACCTGCTCAGAAACGATATTCTTCTGAAGTTCAGGGAGGTTTTTGGAGACCGCGGCGCGGCTTTTCTCACCGGTTCCGGCATGGCCCGCTTTCTCGACCGGGTTCCGGAGATGTTCATCATCGAAGAAGCGCTCTTCGTTCTTCACCGCCACGCCATCGCCAGATACCGGTTTTACCAAACCAACCGGCATTGCGAATTCATGGAAGAGATCACCGTCGCCGATTATCTCAAGCACAAGGACCGTCATGTCATGGGCAAGGACGCGTGGCGCCGTCAGGCACCGCTGGTGATCGATTTCCTGCCCTTCCACGACTACGCTCCCGCGATGCGCGACAGCCGGAACATCGGCAACGGGATCCGGTTTCTGAACAAGCACCTGTCGAGCAGCCTCTTCCAGGATCCTGAAAAATGGGGCCGGAAACTCTACGATTTCATCAAGCTTCACAAGATTAACGGCAAGCCGCTGCTCGTCAACGGCAATATCCTGGATACGGTCCCGGAATTTCTGGAAGAGCTGGAAAAGACAATCGACTGGCTGAGCGGTCGGCCGCCCGACACCCCCTACCACGCGTTCGAGGGCCGCCTGAAAAAACAGGGATTCGAAGAGGGATGGGGCCTTGACGCGGCGCGGGCGCGCGAAACGATGTCTTTTGTCTACAACCTGTTCAGCGAGCCCGACAGCGATCTGCTCGAGCGTTTCATCTCCCGTATCCCGATGATCTCCAAGATCGCCATAATTTCCCCCCACGGATGGTTCGGTCAGGAGAACGTCCTCGGCCGGCCCGATACCGGCGGCCAGGTCATCTATATTCTCGATCAGGTCCGGGCCCTGGAAGCATACGCGATCCGGCGGTTTCATCTGGCCGGGATCCAGGTCATGCCCAAGATCATCGTCCTGACCCGCCTGATCCCCGAAGCCGACGGCACCACCTGCGATCACCGCACCGAGAAGATCCGCGGCACCCGCAACGCATGGATCCTGCGCCTCCCGTTCCGGGACGCGGACATGAAAACGGTGCCACACTGGATCTCACGGTTTCACATCTGGCCCTATCTCGACCGTTTCGCCTACGACGCCCGGCGGGAGCTGGTCAGCGAATTCGAAGGACGGCCCGATCTCATCATCGGCAACTACGCCGACGGGAACCTGGTGGCAAGCCTTCTTTCGGACCGGCTCGATGTCATCCAGTGCACCATCGCCCACGCCCTCGAAAAGACCAAGTATCTCTTTTCGGATCTTTATTGGGAACGGATGGAAGAGGATTACCATTTCTCCCTTCAGTTCACCGCGGACATGCTCGCCATGAACAAGTCCGATTTCATCATCACGAGCACTTACCAGGAGATCGCCGGCACCGAGACCACGGTCGGCCAGTACGAATCCTACCAGTTCTTCACCCTGCCGGGGCTCTACCAGGCCGCCGCGGGCGTCAACCTCTTCAACCCCAAATTCAATATCGTCCCGCCCGGCGTCGACGAAAACAACTATTTTCCGTACGGCGAGCGAGACCGGCGCGCCCAAAACAAGAGCGCCCACTGGGCAAAGCGCCTCTTCACCGACCGGTCCGACGACATCGTCGGCCGACTCGAGAATCCCGACCTCCCGCCCATCTTCACCATGGCCCGGCTCGACAAGATCAAGAACATCACCGGTCTCATCGAGGCCTTCGGCGGGCACCCGAAACTCCGGGAGCACGCCAACCTCATCCTCGTGGCGGGCACGACCCGGATCGAAGAGTCCCATGACCGGGAGGAACAGGAGCAGATCGAAAAGGCCCACGGCCTCATCGCCGGCCTGAACCTTCACGGACGGGTCCGCTGGCTTCCGAGCGTGGAGAAAAGCGAAACCGGCGAGGTCTATCGCCTCATCGCCGACCGCCGCGGCGTTTTCGTTCAGCCGGCCCTGTTCGAAGCCTTCGGCCTGACGATTTTAGAGGCCATGCTCTCGGGGCTGCCGACCTTCGGCCCCATATTCGGCGGCCCTTCCGAGATCATCGAAGACGGCGACAGCGGATTTCTGATGAACACCAGCAAGCCCGCTCTCATCGCCGACACGGTCTGGAAATTCTTCGACACCTGCCGGACGGACGATGCGTACTGGACCACCATATCCGAAGCCGGCATCCGGCGGGTCCGGGAGCATTTCACCTGGGAACTCTATTCGGAAAAGCTCATCACCCTCACCAAGCTCTACGGATTCTGGCGCTACAGCGTGGCCGAGCAGGGCATGGTCAAGATGGACCGCTACTGCGACCTCATCTATCACCTCCTGCTCAAGAACCGCGCCGAGGAAGAGCCGAAAGGGTGAAGATGTCCGAGGAAGTTACTTTTATGTTGAATGTGGTGGTATTGCGGTTTTGAGAGGAAAATGGAATGCGATAGGATCAAAATCACGATCGTCGTGAAGTAGCGTCAGCCCCTCGACAATGCAGAAGGTTGCAATGATCACATCGATTGTTTTTCGAACCGTGACGCCGGTTTTGCGAAGTTTCCGGTAATTTCGGGCACTTTGGAGAGCAATCTGATAACCACCCATCTGCCTGAAAGGAAGCGCCTCCAGAAACATACGGGCGGTTCGAAAATCCTTGTCGGATTTGAACCCCTGCAATACCTCGGTGAGAATCAGATCACCCATGATAACCGGCATACTGGATAGAGACGCATCGAGCAGATCGGTCTGCCATGTTGGTCTTCCATTAAAATAATCGATCCATACGGATGAATCGGCCAGAATCATTCATCCAGCCGCATGGCATCGAGATCGCCGGTCCACCGCAGTTTTCCGCGCAGACGTTTTAACTTTTCCTGTTTTTTAATTTGTATCAAGAGTTTTAAACCGGTTTCCACCACTGCTTTTTTGGTTTCCAGATGGGTGAGCGCCATGGCTTCTTTCATGAGGTCGTCATCTATGATGATATTGGTTCTCATAATATCTCTCCATTATGTGTATAATATCTTATATACATACACATCACTTTATTGTCAATAAATGCGAAAGCATCATGCAATACCCATCGTACTGTTGTCTTGAGTCCGAAAGTGCAGGAAACGCTAATACGTCCTCCAGAAACGTCAGGAAAAGAACACCTATACCCGGATCACCTCCCCGCAGACGTCCTGGAGGGCGACGGAAAGGCGGGCTTTGTAGCCGTTCAGGGCGGGACCGATCTCCCGGAGGGCGTGCTGGGGGGTGTTGTTCTGTTGGCTCAGGTGGCCCAGCACGACGTGGCGCATGCCCTCGTGAACGACCTCCCGGAGCAGCTCCCGGGACTGATCGTTGGAAAGATGACCGGAGCGGCCGCCGACCCGCTGCTTAAGATGCCAGGGATAGGGGCCGTTGACGAGAAGATCGGGATTGTGGTTGGCTTCGAGAACGAGAAGACTGCAGGCCCGGAGATGAACCTTGACCAGGGCGGTGGCGATGCCCAGGTCCGTGGCGAGGCCGATTTTGGTGCCGTTGCAGCGGATGGTGAAGCCGGCGGGGTCGGCCGCATCGTGGGAGAGAGCGAAAGGATGGATCGTAAAGGCGTCGACCGAAAATTCCGTCCCCGACGCGAAATGCCGGATCTCGTCCACCTTGCCCAGTTTGGATTCGGCGGCCCGGGCGGTTTTGGGAGTGATGTAGACCGGAAGGCAATATTTCCGGGCGAGCACCCCCACCCCCTTGATATGATCCGCATGCTCGTGAGAAACGAGGATGGCCTCAATGCTCTTTGCGGAAAGATTCCGGGCGGCCAGGCGCCGTTCGATCTCCACTCCCGAAAGCCCGGCATCGATCAGCAGCGCGGTTCGGCCGTCCGAGACATAGACGGCGTTGCCCCGGCTCCCGCTCGCCAGAACGCAGACGGTAATTGCCGCGCCACCGGTCTCTTTCTGCGGCGTCATAACCGTATCGGTGTTGTCATAGAGAGTCGACTCCCTTATTTCCGCTGGTTCTTCTGAATTTTGGCCCAGGTATCCCGGAGGGTCACGGTCCGGTTGAAGACCGGATGTCCCGGCCGGCTGTCGCGGTCGGCGCAGAAATATCCCATCCGCTCGAACTGATACGCGGTCTCCGGCGCGGGGTCGGCAAGCGTCGGCTCGACCTTGCAGTCTGTCAGGATCTCTATGGAGGCGGGATTGAGGCACGACTGGAAATCCTTGCACTCCGCGGGATTTTCCGCCGTGAACAGCGCATTGTAGAGGCGGACCTCGGCCGAAACGGCATGCGCCGCCGACACCCAGTGGAGCGTTCCTTTCACCTTTCGGCCGTCGGGGGCGTCGCCGCCCCGGGTCTCCGGATCGTAGGTGCAGCGCAGTTCGACAACCCGGCCCGCGTCATCCTTCACCACATCCGTGCAGGTGATGAAATAGGCGTACCGGAGCCGCACCTCCCGCCCCGGCCCGAGACGGAAAAACTTTTTGGGCGGATCTTCCATGAAATCGTCCTGCTCGATGTAAAGCTCCCGGGAGAACGGGACGGTGCGCGTGCCGGCCGACGGATCCTCGGGGTTGTTGATGCATTCGAGCATGTCGGTCTGACCCTCGGGGAAGTTCTCGATGACGACCTTGAGGGGCCGCAGGACGGCCATGACCCGGGGCGCCCGGCGGTTGAGGTCTTCGCGGATGCTGTATTCCAGAAGGGCGATATCGACCATGCTGTCGCGCCGGGCCACGCCGATCCGCTCGCAGAAATTCCGGACGGCCTCGGGCGTGTAGCCGCGGCGGCGCAGCCCCGAGATGGTGGGCATCCTGGGATCGTCCCAGCCGTTCACATGGCCCTCGGTCACGAGCTGGATCAGCTTCCGCTTGCTCAAAACGGTATAGCTGAGGTTGAGCCGGGCGAATTCGGTCTGCTGGGGATGGTATACCCCCAGGGTGTCCAAAACCCAGTCGTAGAGCTCCCGGTTGTTCTCGAATTCCAACGTGCAGAGGGAATGGGTGACCCCCTCGATGGAATCGGAGAGGCAGTGGGTGAAATCGTACATCGGATAGATGCACCACCGGTCCCCGGTCCGGTGATGGGAGAGCTTACGGATGCGGAAGAGGGTGGGATCCCTCATGATGATATTGGGGGCGGCCATGTCGATCTTGGCCCGAAGCACGTGGGCGCCGTCCGCGAATTCGCCGGCCCGCATGCGGCGGAACAGATCGCGGTTCTCTTCGATCGACCGGCCCCGGTAGGGGCTCTCTTTCCCCGGCTCGGTCAGGGTGCCGCGGTATTCGCGGATTTCGTCGGCGCTCAGGCTGTCGACATAGGCCTTTCCCATCTCGATCAGGCGGACGGCAAAATCGTAGAGCTGCTCGAAGTAATCGGAGGCATAATAAAGGTGCTCGCCCCAGCCGAAGCCAAGCCACCGGACGTCCTCCTGGATCGATTCGACGTACTCGGTCTCCTCCCTGGCGGGGTTGGTGTCGTCGAACCGCATGTGGCAGACGCCGCCGAATTCCCTTGCCAGTCCGAAATTGAGGCAGATGGATTTGGCATGCCCGATATGGAGATACCCGTTGGGCTCCGGCGGGAACCGGGTGACGACCCTTCCGTCAAATCGCCCGGTGGCATTGTCTTCTTCGATGATATACCGGATGAAATTCGGCGCCGCCGCCGCATCGTTTCGCTTCGCGTCTGTCATGAAACGTTCTCCTGATTCGTTTTTGAAATGTTCTCCGCCTATAGCACAGGTGGCGCGATTTGCACAAGACCGGCGGCCGCTGTTCCCTGCGGGCCATGAGCAAAGAGGGTACTGGCGCTACCGATCCTAATAATAGGTGTTTTTTCCCCTCAATAACCACTCGATTCTTCCGTATTGAAATCCATCGGCGGCATCCCCATCTTCTGTCTAATCGAAAGCGACCCTGGGACGCCCAATGTGACGTCCTTAAATAAACCACCAGCCAAGGAGAACGATCATGGCCGAGAATAAAGTTCAGGATTATATCGAATCGGAAAAAGAAAGAGAAGAAGGACACCAGGACACCCGCGCCAGGAATCACGAATGCGAAAACAAAGATCCCCATCTGGGATGCGATCCCGGGATCGATGTTGCGGGATGATCGTCGCTGACGCGCAGCGATCAGGCAAGACCATTTTACCTTCATCACCACACTTTGCGGCAGGGCCTTCGGGCTCTGCTTTTTTTTGCCCCGACGTCATCTCGTTTCCCGATGCCCGCGCTCGGAATAAAAAGCATCCTCAAGCGCTTTGACGCGCCGCATGCGATCCTCTTCCAGAAATCTCCCGTAGATCCTATCCCGCCTATCGATCGACCGGTCGAGCAGTGCGCGCTCGATGACGGCCATCACCTCGATCGATTTGTCGCAGACAGGGTACCCCTTGTCATCGACCGGGATGCTGTCGTCATAACATACCTTGGAAATATTGTTGATATCGACCAGGCGGATGTTTCCCGTCGGGGTCAGAATCAGGTTGCCGATGCCTGAAAGATCGGGGATGCAGCCCGCTTCCAGCACCATCCGTTTGAGCCTGCCGATCAGCGAGGCAGCGCTTCTTCGGGCCTTTTCGACCAGTACATCTTGCGGCGGCGGCGCTTTGTCGCGCCGGCCGGCCCGCAGACATCGACACAGCTCGAAGAGATGCCTGCGATACACCAACCGCCATGGATCCAGAATCTCGCCTTCCACATAATCCTGCAAACCGCACAGAACGATCTGCCGCCCGCCGCACCTGATATAATCCACGACGAATTCACGCGATGCCGCGATATGATCGGGACCCAGGAACTTCTCGATGACGGCATACCGTCTGGCCTCGCCTAAGGCCTCCTCCAGACAATCGAACCTTTTCGTAAATATTCTCAGCACCTTGAGCGGTCGGGCGCGGGGAAAAATTCTCATGCCGCCGACAAGACAGCCCGTCGTTTCCTTTTGGACATCCTCTGCACGCAGCACCTCCATGATGCGGGAGCGGAGCCCCTGTCGGTAGTGTTTTCTGAACACGACCGCAGCAGTGTCCCGGATGAAGTTCAGGGCCGTAATATCCGCGCTGTGAAGATCGACCTTGTCTCTGATGTCGTCTGGGCTCACCGGACATTCCGAAAAACGTAGAGCATCGATATATTTTTCATTGACATTACTTTTTTAAACATTACTATTGTTTCTAATAGCTTTATAGTAATTCAATTTAAGCATCAAAACCATAAGGGGATACAGATATGAATCATGTCATCGGTATCGATCTTGGTACGACCAATTCCTGCGTTTCGATCATGCAGGGCGGCGAAGCCAATATCATCAACAATACGGAAGGCGGCAGGACCACGGCCTCGATGGTCGCCATCGCCAAGAACGGCGAGCGCATCGTCGGCCAGATCGCCAAGCGCCAGGCGGTCACCAACCCCGAGAATACGGTGTTCGGCGTGAAGCGGCTGATCGGACGCAAATTCGATTCGCCCGAGGTCCAGAAGGATCGCGCCATTCTGCCGTATAAAATCGAAAAGGCGGCCAACGGCGACGTCCGGATCAATATGATGGGCAAATCGTACAGCCCGGCGGAGATCTCGTCGTTTATCCTTGCCCATCTGAAGGCAAGCGCCGAGGCTTACCTGGGAGGGGCGGTGTCGGACGCGGTGATCACCGTGCCGGCCTATTTCGACGACAGCCAGCGCCAGGCGACCAAGGATGCCGGCAAGATCGCCGGTCTCAACGTGCTGAGGATCATCAACGAACCCACGGCGGCGGCCCTGGCCTACGGCCTGGACAAAAGCGGCGACAGCAAGATCGTCGTGTTCGACCTGGGCGGCGGCACCTTCGATATCTCGATCCTGGATATCGGCGACGGGGTCTTCGAGGTCAAAGCCACCAACGGCGACACCCATCTGGGCGGCGAGGATTTCGACCTGCGGCTCGTCGACTATCTGGCCGATGAGTTCAAAAAGGATCAGGGCATCGACCTGAGAACGGACAAAATGGCCTTGCAGCGGCTCAAGGAAGCTGCGGAAAAAGCCAAAATGGAGCTCTCGACGACGATGGCGACCGACGTCAACCTGCCGTTCATCACGGCCGACGCCGGCGGCCCCAAGCATCTGAACATCAGCATCACCCGGGCGAAGCTCGAATCGCTGGTCTCGGACCTTCTGGACCGCATGACCGGGCCGTGCGAGACCGCCTTGAAAGATGCCGGCATGAAGGCGTCCGATATCGACCAGGTGATTCTGGTCGGCGGCATGACGAGAATGCCGGTCGTCCAGGAGCGGGTCAGGAAAATCTTCGGGAAAGAGCCTCACAAGGGCGTCAACCCCGACGAGGTGGTGGCCATGGGCGCCGCCATCCAGGGCGCCGTACTCAAAGGCGACATCAAGGATGTTCTGCTTCTCGATGTCACGCCGCTTTCCCTGGGCATCGAAACCCTGGGCGGCGTCATGACCCGGCTGATCGAGAAAAACACCACGATTCCGGCCAAAAAGAGCGAAATATTCTCGACGGCGGAAGACAACCAGACGGCGGTCACGATACAGGTGCTCCAGGGTGAGCGCGAGATGGCCGACGGCAACAAGGTGCTGGGCCGGTTCGAGCTGGTCGGCATTCCGCCCGCGCCGCGGGGGACCCCCCAGATCGAGGTCACCTTCGACATCGATGCCAACGGCATTGTCAATGTGTCGGCGAAGGATACGGCCACCGGCAGGGAGCAGTCGATCCGCATCACGGCGGCATCCGGCCTCGATAAGGCGGAGATCGACCGGCTGGTGCGGGAAGCGGAGCTCCACCAGGCGGATGACCAGCGCCGGAAAGAACTGGTGAATGCCCGCAATCAGGCGGACGTTCTCATCCATTCGGCGGAAAAAACCCTGAACGAACAGGGCCAGGCCGTCGACGCTTCCACCCGAAGCGGAATCGAGGCGGCCATCGGGGATCTGCGACGGGCCGCGACCGGCGACGACACGGCGGAGATCAACCGGCTGGCGGAAGCGCTGAGCCGGGCCGTGCACCGCATGACCCAGGCCATGTACGAGAAGGGCGCGCAGCACGCGGATGATCCCGCGGGCCGATATGAGGCAGACCCACGGCAGGATGCATCCGGACGCCGGCCGCAGCGAGGCTCCACGGACGACGACGATGTCATCGACGCGGAGTTCGCCGAAGTGGCCTGATCGCCTGACAGCATCACTGTTTAAACGACGAGGATCCCGGCGGGGATGAACAATCCGCCCTCCCGGGACCTCCATGACGACCGCCGGCCGCGTGCCGGCGGTTTATCCTTCCGACAAGGCTTTGCGAAGCTCTTCTTCCTTGTCTTTCGTGAGCGAGGTTTGAATGACCTTGCCCCCGAATCCTTTCAGCTTCTCGAATACCTTGTCCGGCGTCGCTTTCCGGATCAGAACGAACAGCGCCGAGGTTCCCGGCTGGAAGGTTTTCCCCAGTTCGGTCATGAACGTATCGTCGATGCCGATGTCCGACAGCTTGCCCGAGAGCGCCCCGGCCCCGGCGCCGACCGCGGCACCCAGCAGGGGATTGAGAAACAGCGCGCCGATCAGAAGCCCCCAGAACGACCCGCCCACCGCTCCCACGGCGGTAAGATTGACGGCCTGATGCAGTTTGACCTTTTCGTTTTCATCTTTGGTGACCACCACGACATCCTCCATGTCGATCAGATACTCTTTCTGGAGTTTCACCAACTCGGCCTTCATTTCGAGAGCCTTGTGCTCATTGTCAAAACCGATGACAACCAGATCGCTCATGTTACTCTCCTTTCCTTCGGGTTAGAGGATTTGCCGTTTTAATTGTTTGATATCTCAAATACTTTTAAGTCTCAACGACATTCTTATGGCCGCACAAAAAATTTGACACGTGATGCGATGTATGAGATCGTGTGGAAATAACAGGATTTTCAGACAATGATGTTGTCGATGCAGCGCCAAAAAAGCCTTGATAACCATACGCCGACCAGCGCCATCGATCCGCCAAACACCGCACGAGAGGCACTATGGAAGGGCTTTCCGAAAATCTGGAAAATTATCTGGAAACGATTTTACAGCTGCAGCGCGACAACACCGTCGCCCGCGTCAAAGACATTGCCGAAAAGATCGGCGTGTTGAGCGGAACCGTCACCTCCGCCCTCAGAACCCTTTCGGATAAAGGGCTGGTCAACTACAAGCCTTACAGCTTCATCACCCTGACCCCCGAGGGGGAAAAAATCGCCGTGGAGATTCTGCGGCGGCACCATATCATCAAGGACTTTCTGCGGCGCGTGCTGCTGCTGGAGGAAAACCGGGCGGAAGAGAACGCGTGCAGGATGGAGCACGCCATGGATAAAATCGCCATCAACCGCCTGGTGCAGTTCATCGATTACATCCACCAATGTCCGCGCGTGGGTGAAGACTGGATCGCCAATTTCAACACCTTTTTTTCACGGAACAACCGCGCCGGCGCCAATTGCACCGATTGTCTGAAGGAATGCCTCGAGCGTCACCACCGGAAGGAAGAATCTTCCGGCGCCAGATGACGGCATGTCTTCAGCGGCGCATTCAAGAGGCTTTCTGCGGAAAATATCCCGAACGAAACGATGTCATCTTTAGCCGGCGAGGGTGGTGACCTCTGAGCGGATGAGGATGTCATCGGTCTTTTCCGCCGGAAAGATAATCGGAAACAGATTCTTTCTCGCCTTGATATGATGATGCCGGATCAACTCCTTGGCCCGCTCCACATCCCGAAAGCGTACCGCTTCGAAGAGTTCGTCGTGTTCCCGGATGATGGCGTTGATCCGCTCGATTCTGAGGTCTTCTATCCGGAATCGCAGGAAAATTTTCTGACAGGTTTCACGATATCGGTCCGTCAGGTAATCATTTTCGACCATCATGACGAGGCCGGCATGAAATTCCATATCTAAAATGAAGAATTTTCGCTGCACCCGGTCGGTAATGGAATTGACCAGCTCTTTTTTTCGCCGCTCGAAATCAGAGAGTTTTTTATCGTCCATCATCCGGATGGCTTTGGCGATCGTTCCCAGTTCCAGGATCTCCCGGATTTCATACAGACCCTCGGCCTCTTTTTCGGTCAGTTTATGCACCGAATACCCCTGGTTCGGAACAAAATCGAGATATCCTTCCTTGGCCAGAATGCTGAGCGCATTGTTCACCGGTGTCCGGCTGACACCCAGTTGTCTGGCAAGATCCACGAAAACCAGCCGCTGGCCCGGTACGATATCGTAGTTGAGCATCATTTTCTTGATGCTGTCATACGCCGCAAGTGTAAGATTCTTCTGCCCTTTCACTACCGTCACTCCCCGGCCAGTCCTTGAACGGCCCTGTGTAATTTGCATGCAATCATACATGAAATATTCCGAATGCTGCACAATCTACAATGATTTCAGGAAACATTCAAGCCAGGATTCATACATTTCGCAAAGACGTGTCTGCTGATTGGTAACAATTTAAAATAAAGCATTCAATCGGCATTGCAAATAGAAAAATTCTTTCGATCGATCTCAGGATTTCACCGGCGGATGTACCGTGTCGTCAGCCGGAGAGCCTGACACGGCATGAGAATGATGAATATTTTCAGCAGCGGTTTTTCTCAGAGGATATCCGAGAGGGCCAGCCCCACGCCGATCGTGTTGGCGGCGTCGTTGTAATCCAGAATGCTCTGCCCGTAGCCGTTGAAATACTGAACATACCCTTTGAGCTTTTTGTAGAGCGGAAAGCTCCATCCCAATTCGATGGCGCCCTTGTTTCCGGAGCTCCGCAGATTGTTCCGGAGCATGGTGGAAAAGGTGTGGTCATGCCATTTGTAGGCGGCGTGGAGTTCTCCGTAGCCCATATACTTCTCGATATCCGGATTGTTGTCATCGTCGCTGTCCTCGGGAATCCGGTACCACGGCTTGATCGCGAAGGCGAAATTCTCTTTTTCGAAGACAAAATTGAGGTAGAGTCGGTTCCAGCTGCGGGAAAGGGGCTCTGCCCGACCATTGGATTGGTGCCATATCCCGCCTTGAATTACCTTGCTCTTGATGCCCCAGAACAGCTCCCGGTCCAGATCGAACTGAAGCCACGCCTCGGGTTCATGGTTGATGTCGCGAAAGGGGCTTGAATCGTCCCTGTTGTAGGCCTGCCAGTAGGAAAGGTTCGTATAGGCCACATACAGGTCGCCGTTGTCCTTGAAGATGTCGTCGAAGAATTTGTACTTGATGCTGATCTGAAATTTGACTTCCGTGTTCTGAAGTTCGTCCCCGGTCTTTTCGTCATGGAACACATCCGCGTTCGGCGAATGGTTGTAGAGGATGGGAATAAGGTAATTGGGGCGGTGAGGGGTGAGGGCAAACGCGTCTTTCCGGTTTTCCGCTTCCGCCTTGCGCCGCTCGTCTATTGGACTGCCTAGTGGACTGCCCGGCGGACTGCCTTTTTGAATACCCGGGGAACTCTCGGCGGGAATGACGGCGGCCTCCGGTGCGCGCCGGCGTTCATCCATGGTCGACATCATCAGCTCCGAATCCGCCGGAGAGGCATTTTGTACCCGCCCTTCGGCCACACACGCCGTACAGCGGTCCCGCAATTCACCGATGGTGGTATTGTCCGAGGCCGTTTTCAAGGCTTCGGCCATGCAGGTATCGATATCGGTGCAGTTCTCCGCCGCCGCCGCGCCGGAAAACAGTCCGAAGGACAGAACGATCATTGACACTGACATCCAACTCCACAAGCGCCTCATCAATTCACTTCTCCTCTGCTTCTGGTTGTATCCTCTTGGTTGTGGTTCATCCGAAGGACGGTGAGCGATGTTGCGATACAGCAATAGCGAACGATCTCTGTAATGTCAATGCACAAGCGGCAGAGCTATCTTATGGAGCGGGTTCTGTTTTCCTTCCGCCCGTAGGCGATCCCCAGCCGGTTCATGCGGTTTCTGAGGGTGTTGGGATGCACGCCCAGGATCTCGGCGGCGCCGCCGGTGCCGTTGATTTTTCCGCCGCTCCGCCCGAGAATCTCCCGGATGTAATCCCGGGTCATTTCATCCAGCGTGAGAGGCGGCCGGCCCCCGGTCAATGAAAGAGAAAAACCTTTTTTTTCATAGATATCGATATCATGATGATGCCTGAAAAAGAGCGGGCCGTGCCGATGCTGGATCAGCGCCCGCTCCACCGCGTTTTCGAGCTCCCTCACATTGCCCGGCCATGTGTGCTCCGAAAGCAGCGCCACGGCGCCCGGAGCGATGTCCGGTATATGGTGGATGCCCAGCTCCTTCGACTTCTTCTTCAGAAAATAGGCGACCAGAAGGGGGATGTCCATCTTCCGGCTGCGCAGGGGGGGGATGTGAATGGGAAAGGCGTTGATGCGGAACCAGAGGTCCTCCCGGAAGGCGCCGCCTTCGACCATCTCCCGCAGATCACGGTGGGTGGCCGCGATCACCCGGATGTCGAGCTTGACGGGCGGAGATCCGCCGACGCGCTCGATCTCCTGGGTTTGAAGAACGCGGAGCAGGCGAACCTGGGCCCACGGCGGCAGCTCCCCGATCTCGTCGAGGAAGATCGTCCCGGAATCCGCACGTTCGAACCGGCCCCGCTTCCGGCTCACGGCGCCGGTAAACGCGCCTTTTTCATGCCCGAACAGTTCGCT
>AMWB02166589.1_pt1 | contig 24557 bp, 23 predicted proteins | sample 200311 | NCBI WGS metagenome assembly AMWB02 (sample SAMN02737377, study PRJNA173069) | bioreactor metagenome | biome: anode biofilm in microbial fuel cells | place: USA: California | collected 2010-12-16 | reverse complement strand
TTCATATCCATTACCTCTGCCGGATAAGTGCAACAGAATCCACATCCTTCCAGACAAAGAATTTCATCCCTTCCAATAGTGTCAGATCGGTCACGGTCATTATCAAATGATCTCCGATCATTCCCTTTCTTATATTAAAAATACGGGTCTTGATACATAACATATTTGTGCACGAGGGACCATAGGATTTTTACGCGAATTAATATATACTAAATACGTAATTGTGACGGGAAGACCATGACAGAGATTACGATGGATGAACTGCTCAAATGGATAATTAGTGTGGACAGGCGACTTATACTCATGGAATATATGAATAAGCATAAAGTTGCCAATGCTTCTGATATTGCACATGAGAACAACAGGTCTACCCAAAATATCAGCCGCGCTTTGAAAGAACTGGAAGACATGGGACTAATAGAATGCCTTACCCCCACAAAAACCACATGGAAAAAGTATATGCTTACGGATAAGGGGAAAACCGTAATGGATAAAATGGAAGGAAAATATATCTGACCTATATTCTCCTTCCTCTTATCTTAAAAGAGGTTCGCAAGCTTTCTTGATCGTTTACTTTATACTTCCATTTCAAGTGCCTGGTAACCCTGCACCAGGTCGATGTTGGCCCTGACAACTGACCCCTTAAACTCTGTCAGGTCAGGCGTAACGTCATCCAGGCCTTCCACAGCATCCTGCCTGTTAATGGCCATACCGTCTGGTATCACTTTTCCATCCGGGACGATGATCTTGCGCACCGTGGCATTATGCATTACCAGAGTATCATCTCCGATAGTGCAGTCAAAGACCACTGAACCGAATCCAATGAAACATCTCGTTCCGATCTTGCAAGGACCGTGTACTATGCATCCATGGGCCAGGGATGTTTCAGGATCGATGAGAACCTGAGAATGTGACAGAGCATGGATGATCACATTATCCTGCACATTACAACCATCGCTGATAACTATCGAAGAACCAGGTTCATCTGCCCTGATGATAGCATTGTGCGCCACAAATACATTGTCACCGATATGGACATTTCCAATGATGATGGCGGTTTCAGAGATCCATGCTTTTTTACTTATCTTTGGTCGTTGTTTCTGTGGGTTTTCCAATTGCATATCATCACCTCTCTTCTTTAGGGACCGTAAATACCTGAAGCACCTGTAATGTGCCTACAGCGATATAATATGAGAATTTATGAGAACTTATTTAAACCTGTTGCTCCGAAGTTTTTCAAGCCTCCATAATGGAACTGGTATGTACCTAAGAGCACACAGCTTCCCCCTTAGAAATTGCACTTCTCACTTTTACAATAGCACAACAATAGAGGTTACAGACCAGGATCGCACAGAAAGTAAGGATCGCATGCAGGTGCACTATTCAAGTAGAATGATAATTTAAGATGGATATATTTATATTTAAAGGCGGACAAATCCAGAGTCCGGTATTAACATAATGTTGAAATTCACATCAGATGTTTCAAACAAATATCCCTTAACTGTAATCCAAAAACGGTGATAGCAATGATCAGATCTAAGGATGACTACAAATATTATCTGGAGGCAGACAGAATCGCCTTGTCAAGAAAAGGTAAAAAACCTAAATATTTTGACTATGATCATATATGGATGTTTGAACGTCTATTAAGGAAAGTCGAATACTATCAGAATTGTAAAAGATCACTCATTTGGAAGCCCTATCTTCTGCTTTTAAAAAGGAAATATTACTCATTGAGCACTAAACTGGGATTTACCATACCTTTGAATGTTTTTGGTCCGGGATTGAGCATTGCCCACAGGGGCACTATAGTTGTTAACACCGCCACACGGGTGGGAGCGAATTGCCGGCTGCATGCTTGTGTGAACATTGGCACAAAAGCTGGCTATGAAGACGTAGCGCCAAAAATAGGGGACAATGTTTACATTGGTCCCGGGGCCAAGATATTCGGACAGATAGAAATAGCGAATGGAATAGCCATCGGTGCAAATGCTGTCGTAAATAGGTCCTTTTTGGAGCCCAACGTTTCGATCGCAGGAGTGCCTGCTAAAAAAATAAGTGATAAGGGCTCTGAAGGCATGCTTGTAAAGGCAACGGAACGTATGACTTAATGATCTTAGCCCATAATGATCTACAATGGAAAGGAGATCAGAGCAGGGTCTTATATATATCCACTATATTCTTCCCGATCTCCGCCCACGTGAATTGCGCAGAATATGCTTTGATCTTCGTTGTATCCCAGGTTTTATCCAATGCCAGCAAAATGGTCTCTGCCAGTTTTTCCGAATTTGCCGGCTCAACCAGCAACCCATAGTCATCCGACACAATGATCTCCGGAACGCCGCCTACTTTTGTTCCTATGAAAGGCTTGCCACAGCCCAGGCACTCGAACATAACGGTCGGGTTACCTTCGTTCAAACTTGGCAATACGAATATATCACAAGAATTCACCCACATGGGGATCTCATTATGCAATTTACTTCCCGGCAGCTTTACATGATCCTCTAAGCCCGCATTTTTGATCTGTTTTCTGAGCTTGTTCTCTGTTTCCCCGCCACCAACTATGAAGCAAAGCACATCTTTTCTATGCTTCACCACTTCTTCCATAGCTCCGATCAGGTAATTGTGGCCTTTGATCTCCACCAGGTTCCCGACTGCGAGTATTATTTTCTTATCCAGAGGTAGATCTAAAGCCTTCCTGCATGTTTCCATATCCATAGGATGGAATTGATCAGGTCTGTACCCGTTAGGCAAAATATGAACAGGGGTTTTCACGTTCAATTTCTTAATACAGGATAAATTGCTATTGCTCACAGTTATTATCCTGTCTGCCGAATTGAGCACATATTCAATTCTTTCTTTCCATTCTTCATCTTTAAAGGGCAATCCATAAATATCATATCCGTGCCCCGTTACCACAAAAGGAACATTGTATTTTTCCTTAAGTTTTGCACTTGCATATCCGGAAGACCATGTGAAATGAGAATGGATCAGATCGAACTTTATATTATGTTTCCTGATCGATCTTTCAGCAGCTTTGAAATGTTTCTCCCCAAGCTTCTTATACTGGGAATTAAGGGGAGCGTATAAAATAGGGGTCGGATGAACAGATAGATTTGAAGGAATATTATTAAGGTCTATCTTGTAGTCCAGCTTGAACGTTTCCAAAAATGGCGTCTTAACGTATTTATAAAACTCTGAGATGGGATTGGATCTAACTAACACTGAACATTCTTTAAAATAATGGCATGTACTGTTAATAGATTCTTTTTGGAAATTATTGTAAGCCTGTATTATGAACAATGCTTTTTTGTCAGTCTGATTCAAGAAAACACCTACTGTTGATCTTTTTCAATGATTGTGACCTTTTACAGCTTGCAGCTGTTCCAAAATGCCTTTTTGATCATGGACTGGAGATCCATGGTTGATAAGGACCAGTTTTCAAGATGGATAAAATTGCACTTTGCTTTCATTCGTCCACCAGTTGTAAATTTCTTCACCGCTGGTCATCCATGCATTTTTATCATAACAATATTTAAGTATTTTCTCATATAATAATTTCCAATTCTTCCTGATAGGCCAGCTGAACGGACCATTATGCCACAGCAGAGTGATGACACCATTATATTTTTCTACGGTATCAATGAGCCTTTTCGAATATTCAAATGCCTCATCTAAGGACTTTGCGTAGGAGAACAGGGCGCCGTCCATAATGACCAGCGGCAGTTCCAGTATATCTATAGCCTCATTTTTATCTAAATTATATGGCTTAAATGGATGACACATGCCATTCCTGAATCCTATCATGTCATCGTATCCCAGTGTGGAATCATACTTAAAACCGGCTTTGGCTAGTAACTCCCAGGTATCCGGAGCCTTAAACCTCAAGTAATGGTTCCTGTATCCTATGACCTTTTTCCCTAATGTGCTTTCCAATCTCGCTTTTTCTTCTTTCATGCTCTTAAGGCTATTATAGGTATAATAACCGCCATGTACCCCCACTTCACATCCGTTATCCAGAATATTCCCCAGCTCATGTCCTATCTCTTCAATGTCGTATCTGAACCTGACCGGATCTTCCTTTGCAGTGATAAAATAGAAAGAGGATCTCGCACCATATTTCTTTTCTATGTCCATGATCTCGCTAAAGTTCAGGTATGGAGAATGCTCCTTTCCTTTTATTTTCCATGCTATTTGTGGTTTGAACGAATTATAATCCAGTGTCTTCAAACAATATAAAAAAGAAGACAGGATGTGACTGGATGGGGGATAGATATCATCAATATCATGGGTCAGACAAACTGCAAACCTTTTATTATCTGGATATTCCACCTTCAAACCATCAGATACCAAAAACTCGGAAACCACTGGTTCAAAAGCGTTTTTATTCTTGCTGTTGGCATAATTGAATCTCTGATGCTTATCCAGTTTAGCAGGAGAATACTCTTCTTTTATGGTAAATATATCCCATAGTTCAGAATTCTGATCCAGCATCAACTGAAACCTCCAATGATAGAAGCGATCTTTTCAGCGGCATCTCCGTTTCCAAACCTGTTCCTGTGCAGTTTTAATGATGGATGGAACGAGTTGACCGCCTGGAATATCTTTTCTTTGTCGGTCCCTACAAGAATATTCCAGCCATCCTCAATAGTTTCACCCCATTCAGAGTTCTCTCTGAGCGTTATACATGGGACCTTTAAAATATATGCCTCTTTTTGGATCCCGCCTGAATCAGTGAGGATCAGTTTTGAATGACCCATCAGCTTTATGAAATCCAGGAAGCCAAGAGGTTCTACCAGTTTCACGGATGAGTTCAGCCTTTCATAGAGGCCATACTCTTTCAGCAGCTTCTGGGTCCTTGGATGCACCGGAAATACAATGATTTCTTCCAGTTGAGAGAACGCATCAACAATATTTTGCAGATTTTCCTTAATATCTGTATTACTTGCTCTATGAATTGTAGCTACTGCATATTCTTTGCTCTTTAAGTTAAGATCAGATAAGATCGTTGATCTTGTTTCTGCTATTTCCTTATTGTGCAAAAGGGAATCAGCCATCACATCGCCGGTCAGATAGACATTATCCTTTATTCCTTCCATTTTCAGATTATCAACTGCATTTTCAGTGGGACAGAACAACAGGTCAGAACAGTGATCGGTCAAAACCCGGTTGATCTCTTCAGGCATTGATCGGTCAAAACTTCTTAACCCGGATTCCACATGTGCATTTTTAATATGCAGTTTTGCAGCTGCAAGAGCACCGGCAAGTGTCGAATTGGTATCACCGTATGTCAAAACGATCTCAGGTTCTTCTTTGATCAGAACTTCTTCTATTTTCTTCAGCATTTCTCCTGTCTGATATCCATGTGAACCTGAGCCGATGCCGAGAAAATATTCGGGTTCAGGAATATTTAACTCAGTGAAGAAAACATTATTCATTTTATAGTCATAGTGCTGACCCGTATGGATCAATACCTCTTCATGATCTTTTCGTAATTGTTTGGAAACAACAGATGCTTTTACGAACTGAGGTCTCACACCGACTATGCTTGCTATCTTCATGATCTCACCTTATTTTGAATTAAAGGGAACGCCTGCTTTTGTTTCCTTTAAACTTTCCGGATAATTTTCAATGAACCACACTATAAATGCGGTGACATCAATTTTGTCATTCAGTAACTTTTCTCTTTTCTTGCTCCACTCTTCCTTAAGCGTGGGTACTTTTACAAGTTCAAGTGCTTTGTTCAATGCTGCTTCAGAGTCACTGTAATTAAAGATCAGATCATATTTCTCTTCAAGTTCGATGAAATTGGACATATCATCTTTTCCCACAAAAGAATTGCAACGGATAGCAGGCACGCCCAAAACGGCAGCTTCCGTTGTCATGGTCTGACTATCGCCTACGAACATCTGTGCATAGTACAGCAGATCATGTATCTTTTCCGGAGAAACTCTGACCCTGTATTTTTCCAGCTCCGGCTCCAGCTTACCTTCAGAAGTGATCAGTACACGTCCATATTTCTCGAGCTCTTGAGCGAACTTTATTTTGTTTTCTATACCGTGATGACCAATGTCATGATCTGCATTCCATGTAACAAACCTGAAAATTACGTATCTATCCTCTGTAGTCAGACCAAGCTCATTAAGAGCTGCTTGTGAGGGATGAAAATAATCCGGATGCAAGTAAGCCAGTTCTTTGTACCCGTTCAAGTATAATTGATTATCCCCTATCTTCTTTTTGTATGAGGACGGAGTAAAGATAACAGAGGCAAAACGGTCTGTCAAAAGGTGTTCTATGGTTCCTTTTTCAGAGTCCTCGAAAACTATAGAAGGCTTGTGTATAAGTTTGCCCACATGAGCACTATATGCATTACCTGAGCCACCTACCAGAATATCGGGTTTGAACGAGCGGGCAATTTTGTAGAGTCTTTTCTCGATCTTCAATAATTCAACGGCCTTTGAAAACAAAGTTGGGTAAGCACTTCCAACGATATCATATTCAAATCCATAAGCATCCAACAGATCTAAAGATACATCTTTAGCAACTGCTGTCATTTTACAGATATGGCCTTTGCTTTCAAGGATCCTTATTGCGTTCCTGAAGAAATGAACTTGAGCAGGATGACCAACATTAAAAAGTACTCTCATTTTTTCACCGTTATAAGATTTCTGCATGATGATTAATTGCCGTTCTTACTTTTACTCACAATGAAAACTATTGCACAGGGAAATTTCGTTATTTTAGATATAATAATGTGTATTTTCGTAGATAGACCAGTAATGGCGAAGCGGCGTAAGATCTTTATAGTGATATGTCTGTCGTAAAAATATATTTTTTCAATATTGCTTCCTACACTTTCAAAGAAAGATCTGAGATCTTCAATCGTATGATTTTTCCAGTTCGTTTTCCTGACAAGCCCGGTTAGATTCGAATTATGTACCAGGACCAAGATACCTCCTTCAGCAAGCATGGAAAGATATTTTGTCATTATTGGTTTATTTAGATCAATCCCAAATATTGAGAAGCCCGCCATAAATATAATATCATATTTCTCAGTGAAATATTTTTCCGGATATCTTCCATCAGCAACCAGAAATGTGACACTTGAGTTATTTTTTATTCTGTTCTCTTTTGCCTTCTCTATCGCACTTTCATCATAATCGAAGGCAGTTACCTTTGCCCCGTATTTTTCAAATAATAACGAATGATGCCCGGTCCCACAGCCAACATCAAGGACACTTGGATCTTTCTTATTAGAGCATTTTATACATTTTTGAATAAGGTACTTGTCCTCATCGTAATATTTAAACCCCATTTTTACAATAAGTTTATTTTGGATGCTGTCAATGATCTTCACTTTCTCATCATCCTCAGTGCTTTCTTTGCGGAATTGAATGCCAGGTCCTGTACCCAGAATAAAGCCCACCTGAAAGTGGTCGATGTCCAGCGATCCGGATGCAGCGTGATGTATAGATTTTCCATCTTGCCGGTCTCTATCAATCCGATAAGGTCATCAGTTGTTTCAGCGACGAACTTTTGCGTCCTTCCCGGAATAAAATCTCTAAGGTTATTCTTTGAGTTCCAGCCCCTTCCGGTATCAGTAAAATAATTAAGTTCTTCTCCGAGCGATAAATATGCTTCGCCGATAATTCCAAAATCCTTGAAATCATATCGGTTCCAAAGGTCCCGGTTATCATACTTTGATAGAGAGGCTCCATGCATACTTATGGTTTTCAGGGTACATATGCTTCTGAATCTCTCTACTTCTTCCTCGAACATCTTTATCGCTTTTTCATAGTCACCATTGGAGTCACTCAAAGTCTCATAATGATACCCGATCTCATGTCCCATTGCTTCGATCTGTTGCATGATCTCAGGAACATAGATATTCCTTTTAGCTCTGAAATAATAAGTTGCGCGTATGCCAAATTCCTTTTCTATAAGGGCAGTCCTCAGTGAAGGGACCGCCTTTCCATCCACATCGTGGCGCATCAGGACAAAACGCTCTGGCAGATCGTTGCCAGCGGTCAGATATTGCTCTATAGTAACAGAAGTATAGTTCTCAGCTAAGGCAGAACAGAGCTCACGAAACTTCTCAGTGGTAAAATCAAGGTCCTGAAAATTTAACACTCAGAATCACCCACTGATCTCAAACCATCTACGAGATCTTTCAATGGCACTACATTCACGTCGTCTAAGTTCTGTAGGATATAGCGTATCCTCTGCTCAACAATATCTCCTTTAATTATCCAATAGAAGGGACGGCCTTTTCCAACTTTCGGAAACTCTTCCCTGCAGATATCGATGGGATGGAAGTAAAATATAGTGTGGCCCCTATTCAAGCTCTGTCTGATACCTTTCAGGATAAGGTTAGCACCAAGGAACCTCAGCATTGGTCCTCCAGACGTCGGTATTTTGATCCCTACATCATAATAGGACCAGGGGAATTCAATAAGGTCTCCGGTAGGAGCCGGTTCAAGGCTGCCCTTTGCCGGATAATAAGGAACGGTTGAAACAGAATTCAACGAAGAATCTGTTTTATTATACAAAGAGTTCACAGCCACTGAGGAATCATACTTAAAACCCATTTTTCTAAGCGAATCGAGCATTTGTCCGGTTACTGCTGCGTTCGGTGCACGGAAACCAATTACTTTTTGTCCGGAGGCCTTTTCCAGTATCTTCTTTGCTTCTATTGTGCTCTGTTCGAACTCTTCGATGGTCAGTAAAGGCTTTTTTGTGTTAGGATTGATACTGCACCTGTGATCGGCTCCATGACATGCGATCTCATGACCCCTTGCAGCAATGGACTCGATCAGACCCGGGTAGTGTTCTGCAACATCCGCCACTATAAAGAACGTGGCGGTCATGTTAAATTCATCAAGTATGTCCAGCACCCTTTTTGTCGGCTCACTTAAATAGTCGTATCTTCCTTCCCATTTTTCAAAGAATTCTTTGACATTTTTATATACTGAAAAATCAGACCCGCAAACAGAAGGAATATGATACCAGTCTTCAATGTCAACTGTTATTGATAAGCTTCGATTCACATGCAGCCGGTTCTTTCGTCCACCATACTCTATAAGGATGTTCTTCCCAAAATTTACAGCAAAGTCCATGGAATAATATGCACTCCATGAAAAAATATTAGATGACCACCGTTCGGGATGCGTAAGAATATAAAGATTATTAAGTTCTTTGCTTTCGATACGTCTTATGAGATCGATGGTATTATCAATGTTTATCTGCTGTGAATTTCCAGGAATATAATCCCTCATGTTATCCTTAAGGCCCCAGCATCTGCCGGTATCAGAAAAGTAGTTAAGTTCATCTCCTACGGATAAGTATGCTTCACCCACGATCCCGTAATCCTTATAGTTATAGACCTTCCAAAGATCACGGTTATCGAAATTTGACAGGGGTCTTCCGTGCATGCAGATCGTTTTAACATCACATATCTGCCTTAACTTTTCCAGATTAGAACGGAAAAGCTCGATAGCTTTTTCCGGATCACCATTGGCCTCGCTCAGCACTTCATAGTGATACCCGATCTCATGGCCCATATCTCTGATCTGCTTTATTATATCTGTGTGGAATTCACCTCGATTGGACCTGAAATAATAGGTTGCCTTGATCCCAAGTTCCTTTTCTATCTTGGCGGTTTTCAATGCATTTCCAGGAAATCTGTCTATATCATGACGCATGATGACGAATTTATCAGGATGAGGTTTGTCAAAATACTCTAATACTGTTATAGTTGCATAGTTCCTGGATATTGCTTCGCATATATTGCGAAACCGGGGAAGAGAAAAATCGAGGTTGTCAAGATAAGACATCAGATATCACCACTAGCAAAGATTTCGACGGAATTGATTTTGTTTGCCCATAGGTCCCATATGATCGCCCTATGACCTGCTGCCCGGGAGCATATTTACCCATTTGATCGGAATGATATGTTTTAGGTGTCATCATCTCTATTTTTTAATGAACGGATATCTTCCCTAAAGACCATTCTACTGTAAATACGATGGATAAGTTAGTTCCAGACCACACCCCGGACATCTGTTTCACTATCCTGCATAGATTTGTCAGATTCCTGCATGTCAAACAGCATAGCAAACAAAGTGAACTGTATCCCAGTGATCAGCAATAGAGCGTCCAGCAATGGGGAATTCGGAGACACTGGCCAGCCAAGGAACAACTTGGAGGCAAAAATGTAAGCTCCAAAGAGCAGGCCAATAGGCACCAGTACCATGCCCAGGGTATAGAAGAACACCAGAGGATGGAAACTCAATATCATGTACTTCATCTTAAGGCGCCACAGGAATTTCCTGAAAAGCATACCAGAAACACGGAACATGAACTTACTGTACTTGATAGAAGACTTTTCCTGACCGTAGCGGGCAGGCATTGTGACATCCATGGTGCGGAAACCAAATGTGTTGAGTTTGACAAGCATATCATTGCAGTATCCGTAATAAGTGAAGAGGGTGTCTATATCAATACCGGAGAGGGCTTTTCGGGAGATAGCAGTATAACCGTTCTGAGGGTCCATAATATGCCAGTATCCGCTGCTGATCTTATTGATCATTGTCAGAACAGAGTTACCAAACAGACGCCATTTGCTCATGCCGCCCCTGAATTCCTTGCTAAGGAGACGATTGCCTTTGGTATAATCCGCTTTGCCCTGAATGATCGGCATGAGAAGCTTAGGAAGCTGGTCAGGGTTCATCTGGTTATCCCCACCCATGACCACAATAAGATCCATGTTCTCTTTCAGGGCGCGTTTGTACCCATGCAGAATAGCTGCACCAACACCCTGATTAATTTCATGTGTGATCACATGTAATCTTGGATCTTTTATGGATTCCAGCACCTGTGCAGTTGAGTCGGTGCTTGCATCATTGATAACAAATATCCTGGAAACGTAGGGAGGAATACCGTCAACTGTGATCCTTATAAGTTTTTCTTCGTTGTAGGCAGGAATGACCACACCAATCTTGCGTTCATGCAGAACAGCATGTTCGTCACTGACGAAAATGGATACTTCTACTCCTTTTACATCAAGCCCCGCATCTTGTACGTCCTTAAGCAGAGAATATTCCACAGGGACTTGTGTTCCATCGAACTTAAGAACATCAAACGTATTGGATGAAAAAGCACTGAAACCAGCATATCTGCTTTCCGAAAGGTAAAATGTTTCCTCTACAACGGTCTGCTGTTCTTTTCCATTTTTATCGATGAGGATCACGGGCATAGATTCATGGCCTTTTAACTCACCTGTGACAACATCAGATTGTAACCAGAAGATAGGCTCCAGAAGTTTGGGGATCTCATCGGGATTATGGCATCCGTTCGGATAAAGGGTCACAATGATCTTTGGCTTAAGTTTATAAGCCTCCTGAAAACCAGTTTTTAAAGCCTCAGCCCTACCAAGGGGCTTATCGTGCCGGACAAGGGTTATATCCATACTTGTGGCAATGAACGCTGTGGCATCATCACTACAATCATCCACAACTATGATCTCATCAACATAAGATCTTGCTTTTTTGATGATATCCCTTACATACACTTCTTCATTATAAGCAGGAATTACAGCAACTATGGTCAACTATTTAGCCCCCGCATTAAAAGCCGGAAGGTGGCATACTTATCGTAAACCTCACATTCGCTTAGTATCGCTATGTGCATATTATCTAAATATCTATCCATGCAAAGCAATATAAATGTTTCTTTATATTTCAGTCGCTTTTAAGTAAATAATACATAAGGCTCTCATTAATTAAGTAAGTTATTGTTTTTGCATATCAAAAAGGCTTGTATATTAATAAAAATATGTAGATATATTTTGAATACAAGTATCACTTACCAACACCTATGATGGTGGAAGCATCAATATAGCCACAACGATTTAATCCAATGATACAAATTGTACTTCAATGAAATTACCTTGCCAAACTATAGTGTGGGATGTTCTCCCAGCGATAAGAGCAGCTATAGCGGAGGAATTAGTAAAACTTGGGGTGTCACAGCAGGAAACCGCCCGTCTGCTGGACATGGCTCCGTCTGCAATTTCCCAGTACCTTTCAAAGAAAAGAGGATATAGAATAGAGTTCGAAGATGATGTTAAAGTAGCTATCAGATCCATTGCCCGGGACTTGAGCAATGGAGAAATTGAGAGTTTACCACAACGCATTTGCGGCATTTGTACAATGCTGCGTGAGCCTGGCACAGGCTGCAGCCACCATTGCAAAAATGATGGCGAGAACTGATATGTTATCGGTCAATATCCGCTATTGTCACCGCAGTTGCCTTCGTCTTTCAAATACTCTTCAGCATCGGTATTATTCCAGACCTCATTATGTGGCCCGCTAAAACTATCAGCCTGAATACCTTCTTTTTTGATGAGGATCAACTTGTTGTCTTCAACTTCCACGATGATCTCATCGTTTGTTGACAGATCCATTTTTTGAACTACATTTTCCGGAAGTTGTATTTTGCGATCACTGGTAAGCCTGACACTTATACTCATATTTTTATCCGTAGTATTAATAGGCTATAACTGTTTAAATGCTTTACTGACAGCATTCTTCCAGTATATACAATGATCTGCCATAGTTTACTGAGCGCCTGATCCGAACATTATGCCATAGCTTGTAAAAGTGATCTGGCAGTCACTCTTACGTTCTCCTCACTGCCTACGCCGGGTTTCCATCCCAGTGCTTTTAATTTTTCTATAGAGAGCATCATTTTTGGCACATCGCCTTTCCAGCCCTGAGAACCTCCCGTGTATTTGAACTCAGGATCCAGTGCCATCTCTTCAGTCACTATTTCACCGATACGGGTGGCTGAAATGGTATCTTCGGAACCGATGTTGAATATATTGACCTGGTCGTTGCCTTTGAGGACAACGAGCATCATGGCATCCACGCACTCTCTTACGTGCAGATAGGATTTGGATTGTTTCCCGTCACCCAGTATCTCCAGGTGAGCAGGGTCCCTTTTGAGCTTATGGATAAAGTCCACTATGATACCATGGGTCCCGCGGTCACCTATTATATTGGCGAATCTGAAGATCCACGATCTCATATCAAAAGTATGACAGTAGGCTGTGATCATCGCCTCACAGGCAAGCTTGGACGCCCCGTACATGGAAATTGGAACTAATGGACCATAGTTCTCAGGAGTTGGAACGATATTGGCTTGCCCATATATAGTGGACGAAGAAGTGAAAGCGATCTCCTTAACATGCTGCCTGTGCATGGCATCCAGAAGGTTGTATGTGGCCAGAATGTTCTGGTCGAAATGCATCCTGGTATTAGAAGCTCCGATCCTTACATCCGGGTTAGCCGCCAGGTGAAAGACCTGATCCACATCATTGCATGCCCTGATGATCTGATCCTGCTCAAGCAAATTCCCATTGATCAACTTGAAATGCGGATCATTTAAATGATGAGCAATGAACTCCATTTTACCGGAGCTCATGTTATCGAACACCACCACCTCGTGGCCATCGGCCAGAAGCCTGTCCACAACATGACTGCCGATAAATCCGGCACCGCCCGTAACGAGCACTTTTTCAGATGAACCTGACCTCATCCTTCCACCATTCCAAAAAACATTACATCATCCCAAACATAACATAAAAACATATATAAGTGTTTTGAATTACCTTTACAGAAAATCAGGGATCATAAGATCGCAAAAAGAAAAAGTAGAAAATGTCCGGAAGAGACCTGAACTACTCAGATCATTCCCTTCAATCTCTCAACAAGCTCCTGCCGGATACAGGCAGTGCGGTCCCCCCCACATACCATACCGCGGATACCTATGATATCGGGCTGGATGCGCTTGAGCACAGGAAGATCTTCGAACTTGAGACTGCCTGCAAGAGCTGATTCCAGACCCACCTCACGAATAGAACTGGTGAATCGGATGAGCTCTTCCTCGGACATGAATTCAAAGGTGGAACGGCCATCCTTGATACCCGTATCTACCATTACCACGTCCACACCGGCTTTTGCGCCGATGGCCGGGAGCAGGAAAGGAGAAATGGAGTTTATGCGTTTATAATCAGAATATCCAGATGCTACTACCTTTTTGGAAGGGTCGAAATCCTTGACCGCTCTGTTGATGTTCGTAAGCATCTCCAGAGCCTGATGCTCTGTCTGCACATCGAACAGACCGACCTTTACATACTGAGCACCTGCAACTGCAGCACCCAGAGCTGCCAGAGACGCTGTTCCGGGTTTGTAATTAAAATCACCGATCGTTGCACTTATAGGCTTGTTGGAACCTATAGCCTCTTTCACTGACCTGATGACCCAGGGGAAGTTGGCGCCCAGAGAGCCTTCTTTGGGGTTCTTCACATCAATGATGTCAGCACCACCCTTGTATGCAGCGATAGCCTCTTCTTTGTTTATTGGGCTGACTAGCAATTTCATGTTAATGACCTCTATTTTATAGCATGAGAACGTCTATCAGTTAATATATGTTTCGTATCGTTTTTGTACTGGATTTATATAATATGAATGTGGTCCACGCTCAGGGTGGGAATCGGAAGAAATACCAACCTGTACATCTGGCAAGCCGCATCTGTAACACCTCAGAACCCATAAAGCTCATAGAAGAAGTGAAACCAAAAGAAGTCTACATCGCGGACCTTAATATTCTGCAGAGAGAGGGGTATCACAATACCAACTTCGCGACGATCAGGCAAATATCCTCAAGGGTCAGTACGATGCTTGACCCCGGCATATCCTCACTTAAAGAGGCGATGGAAGCAAGTCCTCTTGCAGATACCATCATCATTGGAACCGAAACTGCATCCCTTCAGACCATAAAAGAAGTTGTTGCTGCTCTGCCTGGGAAAGTGAATGTCAGCATTGATAAAAAGTACGGGAAAGTGCTCACTTCCGATCCCCTCATGCCTCCTGAACCTGCTGACATCGTGCATCAGCTCAATGCTCTCGATATCCGGAATATCATCATCCTTGACATGGACAGGGTGGGCACATCCAGCGGAGTGGATTCACAATTCTTAAGTAACATTGTTTCCATTTCCCATCACCATGTGCTGCTTGGCGGCGGTGTGAAAGATATCGCTGATATCGAAAAGCTTGAAAGCATAGGCGTAAAGGGCGCTCTTGTGGCAACTGCGCTGCACAACGGTTCGATACCGCTGCACATGGCACAGCAATGACGAGAATAAAGGTGACGTACTTGGAAGAGATCGATACCACATCTGATACAAGATCTGAGATAACAATAGAAGAAGGCTTTGCAGAGATCAAAATGGGAGGCGGATGGTTCCTTACTATCAGCCTTGCTACAAGTGAGAAATATGACAATGAATATGTAGAGATAGCAAAAGAACGAACCGGCCAGAAAAGGGGGCGTTTCAACCTCAACCCCAAATATATAAGAGACCTGGGAGAAACCCTCATCAAGTTCGCTGATGCTAACGATCTGTGATCCTTAGAGCCGGGAGAATAGAAAAAAGAAATGGAGCAACTTAGTTCTCTATTCCCGGCCTTCTAATTCACGGCCAATGATCCCGAACACTTCTTCTTTTACTTTGTCCAAAGGTCTGTCAGCATTGACCACAACAAACCTTGAGGGTTCTTCTGCCGCAAGGCGCAGGTAATTGCTGCGTACTTTTTTCAGGAACTCGATCTTCTCGAACTTCGAGCGTTCCCCGCGGTCACCGCAGCGCTTTACAGCAACCAGGGGGTCAATGTCAAAAAGAACTATTAAGTCAGGATCTATGGTCCAGCCTTTATGCAGGGAACGTATCCAGTCCAATGGCTCGTTAAATAAACCTGCAAGGGTAGCGCCCTGATAGGCACACCTGCTTGCAGAATAACGATCTGATATAATATTGGCTCCACTCTCAAGGGAAGGGCGAATAAGCCTGGAAATATGGTCCGCATGGTCTGCCAGAAAGAGCATGAGTTCCGCTATATGGTCCATATCGCTGCGCAAGGCACGATTTACAGCATCACCAAGCCAGCTTGTAGTAGGCTCCCGGGTAAAGACACAACCTGAAAACCTTTTTTCATCCTGCAGTAACCGGCATATAGTAGACTTGCCGGAGCCATCGATACCCTCTAAAGTGATCAGTTTGCCTCTCATTCAATGAGTATCAATGAAGACAGGACTTATTAATACATAACCGCTCAGATACGATAAGTATTCCCGCTTCCGCACTGTGGACAGGTTACCTCGAAGAATTCAGGGTCTGACTCAAAGACATGATCACATGAGCTGCATTTGAAATACACCATAGACTGGTTGATCTCGGCCATTATTTCACCACTTAAAAATATAAATAAAAAATATATGAATATATCGGTTACCCTTTATGAGATATAGTGCTTCTTGTACAGATATTTTTCAAGCTCTATGAGGAAGAACACTGTACTGGAAACCACTATGATCATCAGCCAATCCACGGCACGAAGAGGTGCTGTGGAAAAGACAGAGTTCAGAGCGCCATTATAAGTTATCAGCAACTGGAGCAACACAACTATACCAATGCCCAGCAGCATGTACTTGTTAGACAGCAGATCTTTGTAGACATACTCATACATGGACTTGGAATTGAACAAATAGAAGATCTGGAAGAACACTATCGTGTTCAAAGCAACCGTGCGTGCTGCAGTAAGGTCCCCATCCCTCCCCATTTTCAGGAAGAATGTAAGATAAGCCCCTGCAACTATCAGCAGGGATACGAACACTATCCTTCTCTTGATCAGAGGAACAAGAATGGATTCCTTTGGCGGCCTTGGTGGCCTTTTCAGTATGCCCCTTTCCTTTGGCTCCATAGTGATGGGAACACCAAGTCCGATAGCAGTCACCGTATTGAGCCATAGTATCTGCAGGGGCACCAGAGGCAATGTGATCCCCAATAAAACTGCAAGCACTATGGATAGTCCCTGTCCGCCGTTCGTGGGCAGTGTCCATAATATGATCTTCTGGATCTTGCTGTAGACATCCCTTCCTTCTTCGATAGCCGCTACAATGGAAGAAAAGTGGTCATCTGCCAGCACCATGTCCGAAGCCTCTTTTGCCACCTCTGTGCCTGTTAGGCCCATGGCTACGCCGATATCCGCTGTTTTAAGGGCAGGAGCATCATTGATCCCGTCCCCTGTCACAGCCACAACCTCTCCTTTTTTCTGCAGCAACTTCACTATTCTTAACTTATCCTCAGGAGAGGTGCGTGCAAACACAGAGACAGAACCCAGTTTTTCGCTCAGATGCTCATCTGACATTTTCTCCATATCGCCTCCTGACAGAGCATCTGCGGATTCTATCCCTATTTTCGTTGCAATGGCATAGGCAGTTTTCAGATGGTCCCCTGTGATCATTATTACCCGAATGCCTGCTGTTTTGCATTTTGCTATGGCCTCCATCACATCATCCCTTGGTGGGTCCATCATACCTTGCAGTCCCACAAATACAAGGTCCCCAATATCCTCTGCTTCAATGCCCGCTACATCCTTAGGAACATCCCTGTATGCCATTGCAAGGACCCTCAAAGCCTCTGAGGCCATCTGCTCGGCAGCCTGCATAATACCTTCCGTATCTACAGGAACTAGTTCATTACCATCGAACTGTGAGACGCACATGTCAAGGACCGTTTCAGGGGAACCTTTTACATAGATCATCCGTGAGCCATCTTCCTTTTCATGCAGTGTGGCCATGAACCTTTGTTCCGGCTCAAAGGGGACCACGTCCTTGCGGGGGAGATAGAACTTACCGGCCTTAAGGCCAGATACGAGGAGGGCGCCTTCCGTAGGGTCACCATCTATGCTATTTGTCCCTTTGAAAGAAGCGTCATTGCAGAGCACACCCGCCTTAAGGGTTTCCACAAGAGCTTTATCCTGAAGCGGATCGACCTTGGACCCGTCAAGAAGAAAGTCACCTTCAGGTGAATAACCCGCACCTGTTACAGTGTAGGTCTTGCCTGCTGCGTACACCTGTGTCACTGTCATCTGGTTCCTGGTGAGAGTACCGGTCTTGTCAGTACAGATCACAGTGGCACTTCCCAGGGTTTCCACCGCAGGTACCGTACGGATGATGGTGTTCCTTGCAGCCATCCTGTTGACACCTATAGCCATGGTGATGGTAATGACTGCAGGCAGCCCTTCGGGAATAGCAGCAACTGCAAGGCTTACTGAAGCCATGAATACCTCTACGGTATCATATCCTTGCAAAAGACCCACAGCAAAGGTAAGTGCTGCAATAACTACGATGACAACAGAGAGGATGACGCTGAGCCGTGCCATCTTACGCAGCAGGGGGGTAGAGATCTCCTTGCTTTCCCTGATGAATTCGGATATCCTGCCTATCTGTGTGTCATTACCCGTTGCCACAACGATACCCCTTGCCTGACCCTGGGAAATGAGAGTTCCCGCAAAAGATATGTTCTTCTGGTCCCCGAAAGAGACACAGCCAGTGGTAATGGTGGCAATTTTCTTTTCCACGGGTACGGATTCCCCTGTGAGTATCGATTCATCTGCCCTCAGGTTCTTCACATAGAACAGGCGCAGGTCTGCAGGCACCCTGTCCCCGGATTCCAGCAGCACCACATCGCCTACTACAAGCTCCCTGCTTGGCAGCACCATACTGACACCATCTCTTAATACCCGCGCTTCAGGTACCAGTAACTTAGATAGTGATTCCAGAGCGTTCTGCGCCTTACCTTCCTGTATGAAACCGATGATGGCATTTGCCAGTACCACCAATGCAATGACCACTGCATCTGCATATTTCCCAAGGAACAGAGTGATGAACGCAGCTATCAGCAGCAGATAGATAAGAGGACTGGCGAACTGCTTCAGAAAACGATAAACAGGCCCATGCTCTTTCCTGGCCGATACCTCATTATATCCATCTCTTGCAAGCCTTATACTGGCTTCCTCGTTGCTCAGGCCATCCTGGTCGCTTCCAAACAATGAAAAGACATCCTCAGCTGGAATGCCACACCATTTTTCTTCTCCCATAAAAACAAAGAGCCCGTCCAAAAGATAAATAATTTACTTGATATTATATACAATACCTTTCCTGTTCGAGGAAAATGTACATGACGAACATTGGTGTGATCACAAGAGGCAAGTATGGTAAAAGGCTGATAGATACCATACTTGGCAAAACCGATCTGAGAGTTATCTCTGCCGGGGTTCCCGAACATCTCCCGGAGTTCATAGATGAGCCGGATGAATTCCTTGAGGAGCTGCACCTGGATGAAAAAGTGTTCAACGCAGAGATCCTGGTAACATATTCCCTGCACCCGGACCTCACGCCTGCCATAGCCAGGCTTGCCGGCAGACACGGAGTCGGCAGCCTAATCGTACCCGGAGGTGCATCAAAAGCGCCTGTGCAGGAACTTGAGCAGATCGCACAAGAATATGGCATGTACATAGAAGTGGAGGATATCTGCTGCACTCTCAGCGCAGATCCCGCTATATGTGAATTCACTGAAAAACTGTCACGTCCTCTCCTTGAGATCATTGTTCGTGAAGGAAAAGTGGATAAAGTTAAAGTTATCCGTGGAGCACCCTGCGGCAGCACCTGGCACATGGCAGAGGGACTGAAGGGGACGTCTATAGTAGATGCACCTGCTAAAGCCGGACTGCTGATACAGCAATACCCATGCCGTGCCGTAAGAGGAAACAAAGGCGGTATCCATGAATCTGCACAACTGCATAAGGATGCTGTTGCCAGGGCCATTGAAAAGGCCGACCTGGAAAAAGAACATTAGATTTTTGTGCAACTCCCTCATTATATATCAATGATGGATAACGCTGAAGTTGCAAAGCACCTGTATGAAATGGCAGAGATGCTGGAGTTCAAAGGGGAGAACGTTTTCAAGATAAAAGCATACCAGAAAGCTGCGCGGCATATTGAGGAGCTGGAAGAGGATATAAATGTCCTGCGCAAAAAAGATGAACTTGCCAATATTCCCGGTGTTGGAGAGGCAATAGAGGCAAAAATAAAGGAAATGCTTGATACGGGGTCATTCAGGGCCTATGAAGAGATCAGGCACACGATACCGGAAGAAATAGAAGAGATCACTGCCGTGCAAGGAATTGGCCCCAAGACCGCACATCTGCTGTACACAAAACTAGGCGTTAAAGACCTGAAAGGATTGCTCAAGGCTGCAGAGGAACACAGGATACGCAGGATCCCGGGAATGGGCGCGAAAATGGAGGAGAATATACTAATTGCAGCTAAACGCCAGCTTGCAGAAGGTAACATCGGAAGGTTCCCTCTGGGTGTGGCATTGCCTGTAGCCGAAGAAATATCCAGAAAGCTCGTTGATGGGGAATTGGTCAGAGAGGTCAGGATAGCGGGCAGCATAAGGCGATGCAAAGAAACCGTAGGAGATATCGACCTGATAGCCCGCTCAGATGAACCGGAAAAGGCCATAGAAGCCTTTACCCTTATAGACAACGTGCAGGAGGTCCTGGAGAAGGGAAATACCAAGGGTTCGGTGATATACCAGGGAAACATCCAGGTAGACCTGAGGATCGTAAAAGACGATGCATTCGGTTCCCTGCTTCAGCATTTCACAGGTTCGAAGGACCATAACGTAAAATTGCGCAAGATAGCCCTTGCAAAAGGCTTGCATCTCAGTGAATATGGATTAAAGAACGCTGAAACTGGAGAGCAAATACCTTTCTCTGCGGAAGAGCAACAATATGAGATGCTCGGACTTCAGTTCATTCCACCTGAACTGCGTGAGGACAGGGGAGAAATAGAAGCGGCAATGGAAAGGAAGATCCCTCGGCTTTTAGAGATCGGTGACATCAAAGGTGATCTTCACGTACATTCCAACTGGAGTGACGGTAAGAACACAATGGAGGAAATGGCACTTGCAGCAAGGGCTCTTGGATATGAATATATAGCTGTCACTGACCACTCCGGATCTTCTAAGATCGCAAACGGCCTTTCGGAAAAGAGGTTGCTGGAGCACATCAAAGAAGTAGAGGAACTTAACGAAAGCATTGAAGGCATACGTGTACTTTCAGGTACAGAATGCGATATACTTCCCAATGGAACACTTGACTACAGTGATGATTTGCTGGAACAGCTTGACATTGTTGTAGTTGCTGTGCATGGTGCTGTCGAACAGGATAGTAATACCATGACAAAGAGGATAGTAGCTGCACTGGAGAATGAACATGTACATATCCTTGCGCACCCCACCGGCCGAAAATTCGGAAAGAGGCTGCCCTTTGAGATGGATATGGAAAAGATCATGGACACGGCTCTTGAATTCGGAAAAGTCCTGGAAATCAATTCCTCTCCCCAGAGACTTGACCTTAATGACAATTATGCAATGATGGCCATGGATATGGGAATAAAACTTGCCATCAATACAGATGCCCATTCGCCCGATCAGTTTGCCAACATAAGATATGGAGTTGGCACTGCAAGAAGAGCCTGGGTCAAACCCGCAGATGTAGTGAACACCTTAGATCTAAAAGAACTCTGCAAGCTCTTAGGCACTCCCTAGGAGGGAATGAAGGATAATAACAGCTTTTTTATATACATGTACATAAATATGGAATTCATAAGCAATGTTCCTTAGAATGCTCATTATTAGTTGCAATATATCCGTTCATCCACGGAACGTGTCTGCATGTTCGACATCGTTCCGATCCTGCTCAACTATCCATAGGAGATAGCCACATGTATGCAAAATATGACTATTCACAGGTGGTCGTATGAATAACAGAAAGCCGAACAGACATGAAAGAGCAATGGTTAAGCACCAGATGGAGTTCAAAAAAGAGAAGATGAAACAGGAAAAGAGGAACGGCACTTATTACTGACTAAAAGTGAACTGAATAATCTGGTATGTATCATCTGGTATTTTTGGCCATTATATAAATGTTCACAGGGAAGGTGATCCCTTCCCAGATAATTATTTTCCTGACTGTAATTTAACACGCTGGGCAAGGATACATTTCCCGCCTCTTCTGCCTCCAAGAGGATTGAATGTGGTTCCCAGGGAATTCATACACCGCGCCATGACAGCAGCACCCCTTGCCAGACCATCGTCCACAAATACAACGTGTTCATCTATTTTGCCATTGATGCCCAGCTCTTCAAGGTATTTCAGGATGAGCTTTGGTTTATCACCAGTGATCCCTGCACGTCCGGTGACACCTATAGCAGTGTTCTCAAAAACAAGTCCATGTTCCTGTGCCACTTTTACAAGCCTCTGTACAACACGGGCCATTACATCATCTATTACAGCGAACAGGAAGTTAAGGCCGTGTTTCTCATTTATCTCAGCACCGATTGCCATGAGCTTGTCCATATCTGAGCCGTTTACACCTACATCACAGCCTATGAGCACAACACCTATCTCCTCCGCAGCCTGAGGGTTCACTGGTACGCTCCCGTATCTTTTAAAGCCTGAAGGCACTTTCTCAATACGTATATACTGCTGGATCTTTTCCGAGTACTCCTTTATCTGTTTATTTTTCAGCATAAGAGAAACTTTACCCAGGGATATGTTCTGAGCGATCTCAAGAGCAGTGCCTTTTTTGGCATCGACCTTACCTGTGCCTTTGATAAGCGCATCCGGTATAGCACCTGCATAACCGCAGAAGTTGCCGATGGTCCTTGCATAGGGCAATTCCTGTCCTATGATCCTGCCGTCCAGCGTGGTACCGAAGTCCATGGAGATGCAAGGGTTACGGAAATCCACATCCACCCATTTTGCACCTTCCTTGATGCCTGCTGTTGCAAGTTCTCCTTCCATTTCGTTGGCCACGATCTCCACACCGGTAGCTCCTTTGGGAGGTGTGACACTGGCAACTGCTCCGTCAAAGACGACCTTTTCCAGTTTGGTGTATTTGCGGAACTTCTCATGCATATTGAACACTGACATAGGAGGCGTCATTCGATTCGGAGGCACACCCGCCAGGAGGCAGCCTTCAGCCAATGCCTTGATGAACTCACCAACTTCCTCAGGTGCATCAAAACCTGCCACAACCCCTGTGGAACGTACAACGAAATGAATGTCTGTCTTTATGTCAAGATTTGCCGCATCCACTGCTTTTAGAAGCGTGTCTCTTACAAGTTCGGCAATGGATTGTCGCGTAAGCTCCACACCGCTGAGGGTCCGGCCAAATATCTCCTCTCCGGGCTTAGGTGCTCTCACATCACGGGTCATGGTGACCGTCTTGTTTATAAGACGTGTTTTCCCGTCTTCAAGGTTCGTGGCTGTGAGGATACATTTGGTAGTGGTGTTACCTACTTCCACCGAAGCTACAATGAAATAGGCAGTGGAACCTGACTTCAGTTCTATAAGACGTACTGAAGGACTTTCGACGATTCTTGGTCTATAACCCATATTACAAGCTCCTATCTATGATGATCATATCAATTAATAAATGGTTCTAATCTTTGTAAAAGCAGGTGTTTAGGCAATGCCCCGGAAACACGGTCAACTAAATTACCCTGTCTGAAGACCAGTAATGTGGGAATGCTTGTTATCCCCAGGTTCTGTGCAATCATGGGATTCTGGTCGGTGTCAAGCTTGCCAAAAACGATCTTGCCCTTTAGTTCTGAGGCAAGCTGGTCGATGATGGGAGATAACATGCGACAGGGACCGCACCACTGTGCCCAGCAATCTACCACTGTCAGAGGATATTGTGATATGAACTGATCAAACGTGGTATCAGTGACAACCACTGGTTCTGCCGGATATTGACGTGCTTCAAGGGAACGCTGAAGTTCCTGAAGCCTTTTTTTCCTGATAGCTTCCAGATCGTCCATCTTACTCATCTTTGAATGATTTGTTCCATTATATTAAAAACATGATCCTGTAGTGTTCATTTTGATCAACAACGCCAATATGCCACTTTAGGAAATAAAGTTTTGCATGGTTGTGCTAATATCGCACACAACAAATCCGATCATCCTGAACATGTAGCATATATGTGAACAGAAGCGAGAATATAAGTAAGAGGGAAGCAAACACAGGCATATATCCCTGTTCCTATATATTTTAGAACATATAAGATGGTCAATGATATGAACACCTGGACGATCGAGAGACTGCTGGGCCTGGAACCCTATGAGTTCGAGGAGTTGCTTGGCCATTTATTCATAAAGATGGGATACAGAGCAGAAGTCACCCAGAGGTCAAGGGATATGGGAGTGGACATCAATATCTCCATTGAGAACTTTGGCCTGTCCCATACATGGATCGTACAGGCTAAACGCTATGTTGAGCCGGTGGGTGTTAAAGAGATCAGGGAATACAGCAGCCTGCGCTACAGGGATAATGTTGACGGAGTTATCATAGCCACTACCTCGGGTTTTACGAAGGAAGCTCAAAAAGAAGCCCTGGGCCATAATGTGAAACTGCTTGATGGTCCGTTGCTTGTGAAGATGCTGGAGCACTACATGCCCGAAGATCCTGACAGAAGTATACACCAGCATGCTCTCTCTGAAAACAGAGAAACATGGAACATTGAAGGTACTGTTCTCAAACAGGGGGAAAAGACCCTTGGAGAGACAGAGGTCTTCTTTAG
>AMWB02035269.1_pt2 | contig 24565 bp, 25 predicted proteins | sample 200311 | NCBI WGS metagenome assembly AMWB02 (sample SAMN02737377, study PRJNA173069) | bioreactor metagenome | biome: anode biofilm in microbial fuel cells | place: USA: California | collected 2010-12-16 | reverse complement strand
CCAGCCACCGATGCCGCCACGATCACGCCCACCGAGCGGCCGCCTACCATGAAGCCCTGCAGGATGCCCTTCTCGGATTCAGGGGTGATGTCCAGCGCCAATCCATCCGTGCAGGTGTCATAGAACGCCATGCCCAGCTGCAGCAGGAAAGCGATCGCAACGTACAGCCAGTAGCTTTTGCCGGGGTTGATGTTGGCCACCGCGATCAGGCAGGCGAACTGTACCAGCAGCCCGATAAAGATATACGGCTTGCGGTGCCCCAGCCCCAGCAGGTTGACCTTGTCGCTGAGGATGCCAAACAGGATCTTGATGATGAAGGGTATCAAGGCAATGGTGGAAAAGATGCCCACATCCGCCATATCCAGCCCGTTGTCCAGCATGTACAAAGCGTTCAACGAAGCAAAATAACCGAGGATCGTCCCCTGTGTAAAATAGAGCAGCGCGAACATGGTGAAACGGACGGTCTTACTTTGTGGATTCATTACGACTCCTGCTTGCAAGGATTCTATGGGAAAATTATAGAGATATTATACAGGAGTGTGTCAATTCATCCGTTCGGAGGGCGATATGTCTGTTTCCTTTTCCAGCAAAACGGTCCTTGTCACCGGCGCCACTTCCGGCATCGGTTACCAGGCAGCCCTTGATTTTGCCCGTAAAGGTGCCTTTGTCATCGGCGCCGGGCGTGATCCAGACCGCTGCAGCCGTGCGGCTGACGCGATCTGTCAGGCTGTCCCGGGCGCAGGGGTCAAGTTCCTGGTCGCCGACCTTGCCAGCCAGCAGCAGGTACGTTCCCTGGCTGAACAGGCGTTGAGCCTGTTGTCCTCCCGCGGGATTGCGCAACTGGACGTACTGGTAAACAACGCCGGGCTATACTCCAGCGCTAAAAGGATGACCGAAGATGAAATCGAATTGACCTTCGCGGTCAATCATCTTGCCCCCTTCCTGCTCACCCATTTACTTCTGCCTGCACTTTCGGCTTCTCCGGACGCCCGTATCCTCAATCTGAGTTCCGAGTCCCATTACCACTCCATGTTTAACCCGGTCAAGATGAACAACCCTCGTTTTTATGTGGGTATCTTCGCTTATGCTACTTCCAACCTGAGCCGGGTGCTTTTCAGCGCTGAATTCAATCGCCGTGTTCCAAATGCAAATCTTCGCGCCTGGGCGGTCGACCCCGGCCTGGTCAACACAGAGATCGGCCTGAAGGACAAGGGCTTTCTATCAAATCTGGTTTGGAAATCACGCAAGACGCACGGCACCAGCGCTGACGCCCCGTCCCGTACCATTCTGCACCTCGCTCTTGCAGCCTTGAATGAAATTTCCAGCGACCTGTACTGGAAGGATTGCCGGCCTAAAATTCCCAGCCGCGCATCTCGCGATGCCAACCTGGCCCGCCGCTTGTGGGAGAAATCCTGCCGCCTGTGCGGGATTGAAAATTATTTTACGGGATAAGGCTCTGTGCTGGTTACCTGAGTAGCCCGAAATTTGATCACGCTTTCGTTTTATCCCAGCAAGATGCAGCGCATCGAAATGGCACCCATGATGACTTTCTCGTTGTAGTAAGTCACCGCTGCGTCCGTCCCGCCCGCGCCCAGCGCATACAGCAGCGGCAGGTAGTGTTCCTCTGAATTGACCGAGAGCTGCGCGCGTTCTCCATGCCTTTCAAAATGCACCACCTGGTTGTGATCTCCGTTTTGGATCCACCCTTTCAGGTCCGCATCATACTGGATCGCCCAGTCAAAACCGGCATCCACCCAGGTAGCCAGGCGCAGGTTGTGCACCATGTTCCCGCTGCCCAGGATCAGGATCCCCTCATCGCGCAGCGCTTGCAGTTCCTGCCCCAACTGGTAATGCACGTAGGTTTTCAGATCGCGGTTCAAACTCAATTGAACCACAGGGATCGATGCGTCCGGGTACATCCGGCACAACACTGACCAGCTTCCATGATCAAGCCCCCAACCCAGGTCTTCCGATACATCCTTTGACCGTACCGTCCGCCTCACCAGGTCGACTAGTTCACGCGAACCTGGCGCCGGGTACTGCTTCTCATTCAATTCACGCGGAAACCCGTAGAAGTCGTGGATCGTGCGCGGCTCGCCCATCGCGGTCACGGCTGTTCCGCGCGTTTCCCAATGCGCTGAGATGCATAAGATCGCCTTCGGGCGAGGTAAAGTGCGCCCGAGTTCCTCCCACGTGCGGCTGAATTCGTTGTCCTCGATGGCATTCATCGGGCTGCCATGCCCGACAAATAAAACCGGCATGCGCTGATTGGATGTCATTGGTCACCTCCTGTCTGAATTTCAACCTCTTTCGAGTGCTTCCTGCGCACCCGCAGCACCGCGATCTTCGTGGAGTGATTGAAAGGCGCCGGGTCAGCCGGCGGCCTGCCGACGCGTGTATCCGGGTAACCGGTCACGTCCTCCGGCACGGGGATGATCTCTTCGATCGTCACGTACCCATCCCTGCCCATCTCCTCAAGAGCTTCAATGAATTGTTTTCCGCTCAGAAAGAGTGCGTTATTCACCACGATCAGCCGCCCGCCATCCTTCACCAGCGGCCGCGCCTTGTTCACCAGGCGCGTCGCCTCGTTCACCTGGTCCACCCGCCCGCGCTCGGTGATCGAGAAATAGGGCGGATCAAGGATGACCGTATCAAATGACCGGCCTTTCTTTTTCATCTGCCCCACTGCCACGAAGAAGTCCACCGCCTTGCATTCCATGCGGCCGGGCTCCAACTGGTTGAGTCGGGCAGATTCCTGCGCCAGTGCCAGGAACTTGCCGCTGCGGTCGATCTGGGTCACGTGTTCCGCCCCGCCTGCCAGCGCGGCCACTCCCAGGCTGCCGGTGTAGGCAAAGGTATTGAAAACAGTCTGTCCATCAGAATTCTGCTGCAGCCAGGCGCGTAAAAATCGTGTGTCTACGTAAAAACTGGCATCCTGGTTCATCAACAGGTCAACCGCGTAAGCAGTGCCGTTCTCTGTGATACGTGTGTCCGGTTGCGTGCCGTGCAGGATCGTGCCGCGTTTTTTTACCTCTACCAGCGCTGAGCGTTGCTTCAGGATGACACAATCCATGCCGGTTAATTCGGATAGGTAGAATTCCATTGCCGTTTCAGCCAGCCGCAGCGATTCATCTTCATCAACCTTGTGCGTGAACAGCACCAGCGTGTGCCCGAACAGGTCTGCCACCAGCGCGGGCAGCCCCTCCATGAAACCGTTGAACAAGCGCAGCGCGCCCTCTCGCGACTCCTCCAGCAGTGACAGGCGGTGGGAGAGCGCGTTTGCCAGCAATACTTTTAATTCGGACCGCGATATTTTTTCCATGGCATAATTGTAATCGGATACAACCCTGCCTGCACGAGGTTTGATCACCATAAGCCCGCTTTCCCATTCCAAAAGGATTTTGCCATGAATGAAACCCTGCAAGTCATCCTGAATCGCCGCTCCACCCGTAAATACGCCGATACGCCCGTCACCCGCGAGGAAAAAGAAACCATCCTCCAGGCAGCCATGCGCGCCCCCACCGCTGGCAATATGATGCTGTACTCGATTATTGAAGTTGAAGACCGGGCGCTCAAAGAGCGTCTCGCTGTCACCTGTGACAACCAGCCGTTCATTGCCAACGCCCCTTACGTGTTGCTCTTCCTAGCGGATTACCAGCGCTGGGTGGACCTCTATGAGTGGAGCGGTGCGCCGCAGACCTGTGTCGATAAGGGTCTGCAGCCTCGTTTACCGCAAGAGGGCGACCTGCTGCTGGCCTGCTGCGACGCGCTCATCGCTGCCCAGACCGCGGTGATCGCCGCTGAGTCGCTCGGTATCGGCTCCTGCTACATCGGCGATATCCTCGAGAATTGCGAGGAGCACCGCACCATGTTCGATCTGCCGCGTTACACACTCCCCATCTGCCTGCTCTGTTTCGGGCGTCCCTATGCCGTGCGCGAGCACCCGCGCCTGCTCAAGCGTTTTGACCGCCGCTTCATTGTCCACCAGGACCGTTATAAGCCCGTTGATCCGGCGAAGTTCCCGGAGTTGATGCGCGATGCCGCCGGGCAGTTCCCCGCCGATGGCAGCGGTGATGGCGTCAAAGCTTACATTCAGGCATTGTACAACCGCAAGTTTGTCTCGGATTTTTCGGTGGAAATGTCCCGTTCGGTGCGCAAGTGGCTGGATATTTGGACCAACGGGGAATGAGGAGAAAGAGATGAGCGTGCCCACCAGCCGTACTTCAACCAATGCGGAGATTCTGGTCGATTACCAGCGCTGTACCGCTTGCGGCATTTGCGTGGAGGTCTGCAAGAGCGGTCCTTTATACCTGGCAGATGGCCAGCTCAAGTTTGACCAGACCCGCGGTTTCGGTTGCATCGCCTGCGCTGCCTGCGCCGCCTTCTGCCCCACGGATGCTATCCGCATATCCGGCGCGATCTTTTCCCCGCGGACATTACCCTCCTGCCCCCGGCTACCGCGCGCACAGATCACGCCTCATTGCAAGCCCTGCTTGCTGCGCGCCGCAGCACCCGCAATTTCCTCCAGCGATCGGTCGAACCGGAGATCATTGATCGCATCCTGGCGAGTGCCGTCACCGCCCCGGTGGGTATTCCGCCCTCCGATGTGGGTGTCCTGGTTTTCCGCACCCCCGCCGCGATCTCCACGATGCGCGATGATCTGACAGACGCCATCAAATACTGGCCAAAAATATTTTCACCCCCCTGATGAAACTGCTGCAGCCGTTCATTAGCCGGGAGAATGCCGACATGTTCGCCAATTTCATCAGACCGGCGGTCAAAACATTCCTTGAGAAAAGAGCCGCGGGTGAGGACTGGTTGCTCTATAATGCTCCGTTACTGCTTTACTTTTACGGTACTCCCTACAACGACCCAGGTGACGCCATCGTGGCTGCTGCACTCGCCATGCTGGCCAGCGAGATCCTTGGGCTCGGCACGTGCATGCTGGGTTTTCCCGGCAATATTTTCCAGTACAGCAAGGGTGTGCGCAGGAAGTATGGAATGCCATGCAAAATCCAACCGGGCCTAGCGGTGATCTTCGGATACCCGAAATACCATGCCCGCAACGCTGTGCAACGCCGCTTCAGGGAAGTGCGCATCTTTGAGTAAACCGGGTCCTTTTCCGGGATACGGTATAATATGCGCCTTGTAAACGAGGAAAAATGACTGACTCTCCCGAACCCCTGGTTGAATACCCCATCCTTTTTCCGCTCAAGGTGATCGGTGTGGATGAATCCGACTTTGAGACCTTCGTGGTTGAGATCGTCCGCCGCCATGTGCCTGAATTATTGGAAGAAAATATTACCAGCCGCCTATCCAACGGCAGCAAGTACCGCTCGGTTTCCCTCGAGTTCATTGCGCAAAGCCGCGCGCAGATGGATGCGCTGTACGCGGAACTCAGCAGCCATAAACGCGTGCTGATGATTCTGTAACTTATTCCCCTTTTTTCTTAACCGCATGTCCCCCGAACTGGTTGCGCATCGCCGCGACCAGTTTATCTGAATAGGGTCCCGCCTGCCGCGAGCGGATGCGCCGCTGCAGTGCTGCGGTGATCACCGGGGCAGCCACGTTCAGGTCGATTGCTTCGAACACCGTCCAGCGCCCCTCGCCGGAATCCGCCACGTAAGCTTCAATATCCTCCAGCGTCTGGTCTTCCGCCATCACGTTCACGATCAGGTCCAGCAGCCATGAACGCACCACGCTGCCGTGCTGCCAGATGCGGCTGACCTGGTGCAGGTCAAACTCGAATTCCTTCTTCTGCTGCAGGATCTCGAATCCCTCGGCATACGCCTGCATCATGCCGTACTCGATGCCGTTGTGCACCATCTTGGTGTAATGCCCCGCCCCCGCCGGTCCGACCCTGCCCCAACCCTCATCAGGCGCTGGTGCCAGTGTCTCGAAGATCGGGCGTAATTGCGCGACGGTCTCTTCCTCTCCGCCGATCATCAGCGAGTAGCCTTCGCTCAACCCCCAGATCCCTCCGCTGGTGCCGCAATCCACGAAAAGCAGCCCGTTCGCCCTCAATTCAGCCGCACGCCGCACACTGTCCTTGTAGTTGGAGTTGCCGCCGTCGATGATAATATCTCCCTCATGCAATAATGGGATAAGGGACTGGATGACCGATTCAGTGACCTCGCCGGCGGGCACCATCACCCATACCACGCGCGGTGTGCTCAGTTGGTTCACGACTTCCTCCAGCGAGCGGGCACCGGTCACCCCCAGTTCCTCCGCTTCCCGGATCGTGCTTTCACTTTTCGCGTTGCCCACCACGCTGTGACCACCGCGCACCAGGCGCGTTGCCATGTTCAATCCCATTTTTCCCAGGCCGATCATCCCGATTTGCATATCATCCTCCGGACCGTTAACGGTTTGGGCTAATTATATCCGCAGCCGATCGATTCCTGCTACGGACGTAACCTTGGCGATTTATCTATAGTTAGCAGGAGATCTTGTTTTCAGCACCGGCAAGGATGCGCTGGATGTTCGCGCGATGTTGCACCACCGCGAACACCGCCAGCCCTACCGCTACCGCCACCATTGCAGTCGGTTGTCCCGAGATCAGCGTATAAACTGCCATGCTGATCACGAAGACCAGCGATCCCAGTGAGACCATTTTCGTCAGCAGGACGACCACAACGAACACAAGAATGCCGATCAGGGTAGGCACAGGGAACAGGTTGAGCAGTATCCCAGTGGTCGCCGCGATCCCTTTGCCCCCGCGGAAGTTCAGTACCGCCGGGAAATCATGCCCCAGGACCACGCCAAAAGCCGCTGCGGTCATTCCACTGGTGCCGCCCAGCCAGTAGCCGGCTCCCACCGCCGCAAGGCCTTTCAACACATCCAGCACAAATACCAGCGCACCATAACGCCAACCCAATGTGCGCAAAACGTTGGTCGCGCCTGCGTTGCCGCTGCCGTGCTCGCGGATATCGAAACCACCCGCCAGTTTACCCACGACGTACGCAGGTGAGATGTTCCCCAGCGCGTAAGCCAGGATGAAAATTCCCAGGAACTTGATCAGCATCATGAATACACTAACACCAGAACCCTGTGATTGGTTACGCAAAGCCGTCATCCCGCCGGGGGAGTTAATGGATATAATTCCTTCAGTCAACAGGAAGGAATAATAATGACCGTTTCCACATCGATCGTGATCTTTGGCGCTTCCGGCGACCTCTCGCACCGCAAACTGATTCCGGCGTTGTTCAACCTTTATCGCAAGGATCGCTTATCCGCACCTTTCCGCGTTTTCGGCACCGCCGGCCGACCCTGGACGGATGATGATCTGCGCCGTGTTGCCCGCGAGCAATTTGATGCCATCTCGCACACACCGGTGGATGAATCTCTCTGGCGTAGTTTTTCCGAAAAACTCAGTTACCAGTCCGGCAACGTCGCTGATCCGCAAACCTATCACGAGATCAATGCCAGCCTTTCCACCCTGGAGGACGGCCCCGCTAACCGCATGTATTACCTGGCCACTCCGCCTGAGTATTTTCTAGAAATAATCAATGGTCTCGCCGCGGCCGGCATGCTGCAGGAGAATGGCGGTTGGCGACGTGTGGTCATTGAAAAACCCTTCGGCTCTGACCGGGAGAGCGCCCGTTCGCTCAACCGCAGCATCCACGCCGTGCTGAACGAAAACCAGGTCTATCGTATCGATCACTACCTCGGCAAGGAGACTGTTCAGAACATCCTGGTGGCGCGCTTTGCCAACGCCATCTTCGAACCCTTATGGAACCGCAACTATATCGATAACGTGCAGATCACCGTCGCCGAGACCATTGGTGTCGGCTCCCGTGGGCGCTACTATGACAAAGCCGGCGTGATCCGCGACATGTTCCAGAACCATCTTATCCAGTTGCTTACCTTGGTTGCCATGGAACCAACCAGCGCTTACAACGCCGATGCCACCCGCGACGAAAAGATCAAGGTCATCCGCGCCATCCGCCCCATCACCGGTGCCGAGGTGTACAGGCACACTGTGCTCGGGCAGTACCGGGGCTACCTGGACGAGGTTAATGTGCCTGCAGGTTCCCGCGCCCCTACTTACGCCATGGTGCGCTTCTTCATCGACAACTGGCGCTGGCAGGGTGTACCTTTTTACCTGCGCTCCGGCAAGAAACTGGAGGACAAGGTTAGCGAGATCATCATTCAGTTCAAGAAACCGCCCCATATGATCTTCCCCACCTCTGATCTTGAGGGTTCTTCGAATTTGCTGGCGATTTGCCTGCAGCCCGACGAGGGCATCCACCTCCGCTTCGAAGCCAAAGTGCCCGATACCATCGCGCAGACCCGCTCGGTGAACATGGATTACCACTACAGCGACTTCTTTGAACAAAAGGACATCCCCGAAGCCTACGAGCGTCTGCTGCTGGACGTGGTGACCGGTGACGCTTCCCTCTTCACCCGCGCTGACCAGACCGAGCTCTCCTGGGCATTGTTTGACCCCATCATCACCGGCTGGGAGGATCCCACCGCTCCACCTCCGCAAGCATATGAACCCGGTTCATGGGGTCCTGCGTCAGCCAGCCAACTGCTGAAGGAAGAAGGTCGTCAATGGATCCAGATTTGCGGCGAACATTGCCAACAGGGCGACAATCCGGACGAAGCCGACTGAATCTAAGGTAACGTGAACCGAAAGTAATATGAAGTTATAATTGCGGAACTTATCTTCAAACTCCAGGATCGAATTCATTATGGGTAGAACCGTTTCCCCTCGACAATATAAGTTAAATCCCGCCAGCCTTCTATTTGTGCTGGTTTTCAGCCTTACGGTTAGCTCCCTGGCTGCCTGCCAGGCACAGGTTCCTCTCACTACCAACCCAACACAACCGCTGGAAACCGCCACGACTACCGCCATCCCGGCCACCGCTGACCTCGCCACCTTTACGCCAATCACCCCGCTCACCTCAACCGGCACCCCACCAACCAGCGAAAACACGCCGTCGCCTGCCGGGGAATTAACCTCCTCCCCCGTGCCTACCGCTTTTCCCGCCGGGTTCTGGCAGGATCTACCGGTCATACCGGAATCCATCTCAGATCGTGCGCGTGAGATCTACCGCAAGGGCATCGCCATGGGTAACAACCCGCACATTTTCACCAAGCTGGGTGACTGCAACAGCAAATCCCCCGATTTTCTGCACGGGTTCGGCGGCATGTACGACCTCGGTGAGTTTGCCTACCTGCAACCCGCCATTGATTACTGGCAGGATTCCTTCCGCCTCTCCAACCAGGCCACCAATCCCGGCACCACCACCTCCCGCCTCCTGGTCACCCTCTGGACCAACGACCAGTGCCAATCGGACGAGATCATGCTCGACTGCCAGTACCGCCTCGACAACCCCGGCATCGTGCTGATCGCCCTTGGCACGATCGATGCCAAGTATCACCACCTGGATCCGCTGGCGTTTGAGAAGAACCTGCGCGTGATCATTGAGAGTTCGATCGAAAGAGGGATTTTACCGGTCCTTGGCACTAAAGCAGATAATATCGAAGGTGATCACTCCATTAACGAAACCATCGCCCGCCTGGCCATTGAGTACGAATTGCCCTTGTGGAATTACTGGAAAGCGGTTCAACCCGCCGTCAACCACGGCTTGCTGCCCGATATGGAGCATTTGAATTCCTGGTCCGGTCCCCCGGCCACCGATTTTTCCCTCCCCATCGCCATGGATTACGGCAAAGAGATCAAAAATATCACCGCCCTGCAAATGCTCAACTTTCTCATGGAGCAGTTGGCCGACCCTTCGCTGACGGTCTCCCCGACCGAGGCACCTTAGATAATTTCCATCCGCGTCAACGGGTGTGATGTGTGATATAAGGGAACCATTCCTGATATGTCCGGAGCAAAGATGATCAAGATCAAATCGCTGTCCTTATCCATTCTTGTGGTCTCGCTTTTGCTGGTTTCATGTGCAGGTTCAAGCGCCCCGGCAGACGCGGTTTCAGCCTACTGGCAGGCCATGGTAGCCAAGGACGCCGCCCAGCTGAGCAGCCTTTCCTGCGCCGATCACGAAGCTGAAGCCCTGATCACCCTGGAGAGTTTTGGTATGTTTGAGCCGATCCTATCCGACCTGGCATGCAGTGTGGTCGACGAGTCCGGAGAAACCGCCACCGTGCACTGCGCAGGAACCATCGAGGTTTCCTACGGCGCGGAGATCCTCACCATCGACCTCGCCGAGCGTGATTATGCTGTACGCAAGGAAGGCGGCGACTGGCGCATGTGCGGAGCACAATAAGTGCTGCGCCGCATCTTTTCCCGTGAAAATTTGTGGGCATTGATCTTCGCCCTGGTGCTGGTGCTGCTGGTGATCTTCTCCTCCAGCACCTCTCCGCAGTGGATCTACCAGGGCTTCTAAATGTCCCTGGTCAGCATTCTGATCCTGGTCGGGCTTTCTCTGGGCGTCCACCTGGCGTCCCTTTTTTCCTTCACGCGCCGTTTCCGTATTGAACTCCTGCTGATCCTCAGCGTCGCGGTGATCTACTGGCTCCAGCCGGGGCTGCCCATCCGCGGTCTGGACTTCTGGCTGCCCACAGCCACCGTGTTCATTGCGGTTTTGGGTTGGCTGCTTACAGCTCAACCCGAAGAACGTGCCTACCGAAGCAACCTGCATACTTATTTCCTCCTCACCATGTTGATCCTGGTCATCGCGCTCACCCGCTACCTGGGTGTCACCACGTTCCTCACCCCTTCACGACCGCCGCAAATTCATCTGGTAATTGCGATGCTCCTCGTGGTCAGCCTCTTCTTCTTCGCGCTCCAAAAGTTACACAAAACCCCCGGCACACTCCTCGCGCTGGCCATTTTCGCTCTCCTGCTGTTATTTATCCTGCTCAAACTCCCTTCACTGACCCTGGCTGCCAGCTCAATACTGCGCGGCTTCACCGGTCAATCCCGTGAACTTGCCACCGCGTTCGATATCCGCTGGCTGGGTTTCTCTTACATTGCCTTCCGCCTGATCCACACCTTGCGCGACCGCCAGGCAGGTCACCTGCCGGCATTATCTCTTGAAGAATACCTCGTTTACATGTTGTTCTTCCCTGCTTTCAGCGCCGGTCCCATCGACCGCGCCGAACGCTTCATCAAGCAGTTACGCCAGCCTGAAGCTCCAGGCGCAAAGAACCTGGCGGCTGGAGGTGAGCGGCTGCTGATCGGTCTCTTCAAGAAATTCGTCCTGGCCGACACGCTGGCAATGATCGCGTTAAACGGGCAGAACGCCGGCCAGGTGCAGGGCGCCGGCTGGTTATGGCTGCTGCTGCTCGCCTATAGCTTCCAGATCTTTTTTGACTTCAGCGGGTACACCGATATCGCCATCGGGCTTGGTCACCTGATGGGCATCCGCCTGCCGGAGAATTTCAACGCTCCTTATCTCAAACCCAATCTCACCCGCTTCTGGGATAACTGGCACATCACCCTCACGCAGTGGTTCCGTGCCTACGTTTTTAACCCGCTGACACGCTTGTTGCGCACCAAAGCCCGCACCTTGCCCGCCTGGTTGGTCATTCTCATCACGCAGCTCTCCACCATGGTTCTGATCGGTCTCTGGCACGGCATGACGCTTAATTTCATCCTGTGGGGATTGTGGCACGGCTTCGGTTTATTCATCAACAACCGCTGGAGCAGCGCTGCGCGTCCGCTCACCACCCGTGTGCAAGCCAGACCTGCCCTCAACCGCCTGGTGACCGCCCTATCCATCCTACTCACCTTTACATACGTCAGCCTTGGTTGGGTATGGTTCGCCCTGCCTGATGTGAGCACCTCGTTAAAGGTATTTGCCAGCCTGTTCGGGATCGGAGGCGGGGCATGAACGGCCGCTTCGTCCGCAACGTGTTGATCAAGGGTCTGTTGTTGTTTGCCCTGTTCAACCTGCTTTGGGCAGTGGTTGATACCGCACCATCCGGCCGGTTGTCCATGTATAACTCGTTGCTGCGCGGCCGTGAGCGCTTCCCCTTTGGCGAAAACCCCGCAGAATCTTACAACCTAACCCTGGATAGCGTGGACACCATGCTGGCCTCCCATAAGCTCAGTGGAACACCCAAAGCTGCAGACGAGTTCCGCGTCATCGTCATCGGCGATTCCTCCACCTGGGGCACGCTGCTCAAACCGCAGGAAACCCTCGCCGGAATACTGGACCGCGCCGGTCTGCAGACGCCGGATGGAAAACAGGTCCGCTTTTACAATCTGGGTTATCCCACGCTCTCACTGGTCAAAGATCTGATGATCTTTGATGAGGCGCTGCAATACGACCCTGACCTGGTGCTGTGGCCGGTGACGCTTGAATCCTTCCCGCGCAACAACCAGCTGAATTCTCCTATCGTCGCCAACAACCCAACCCGGGTGAACGATCTGATCGCCCGCTTCAACCTCAACCTCACCCCGCTGGAGGAGAAGGGTGGCTTCTGGCAACGCACCATCATCGGTCAGCGCCGTACCCTGGCTGACCGGCTGCGCCTGCAGCTCTACGGTGTAATGTGGTCCGCTACCGGCATCGATCAGGCTTACCCGGCCGATTACACCCCCGCCCTGCGCGATCTTGAAGATGACCCAAGCTATTACGGCTGGCAGCCACCCGAATTCCCCGCGGACAGCCTGGCCTTCGACCTGCTTTCAGCCGGCATGCAGCTCGCCGGCGAAGTACCGGTCATTCTGGTAAATGAACCCATCCTCATCAGTGAGGGAGAGAACAGCGACATCCGCTACAACTACTACTATCCGCGCTGGGCTTACGACGTCTACCGTCTGGAATTTTCCTCCGCTTGCGCAGCCGCTGGATGGAACTGCCTGGACTTGTGGGACGCCGTGCCGCAGGAGCACTTTACCAACAGCGCCATCCATCGCGACGCTTTTGGCGAAGACATCTTCGCTCAGGAGATTGTTCATTCAGGATTGCTGCCATAACACTCAATCCAGTCTGGTATAAACGTAAAAAACCTCCCGCCAAAACAGGCGGGAGGGGGAACACAAATCTGGTAAATAGCTAATTGTTGCTATTTGATAATTCCACACACGTTCAGGAACTCCGCGCGTAAGGATGGATCATCGGCATAAACGCCGCGGAACACCGTGGTACGTGTCGCCGGCGATATTTCGCGCACCCCGCGCATTTCCACGCACATGTGCTTGGCGCGCATGAACACCGCCACCCCGTGCGGCCGCATCAAGGCCTCCAGCATGTCCGCGATCTGGTAGCCGATGCGTTCCTGCACAGCAAAGCGCTTGGTATACAACCGTACCAGGCGGGTTAGTTTGGAGATGCCCAATATGCGTTCGTTCGCCACGTATCCCACGTAAGCCTCGCCGTAGAAGGGAAAAACATGGTGCTCGCATAGCGAGTGAAAATGGATCGGACCTTCGATCACCTGGCTCAAGCGGCAATCCGGCTCGCCGCGGCACTCGCGCGGGAATGCCTTGATCAGCTTGGGGTCGCCCTCATACCCGCTGGTAGATTCAAGCAACGCCTCAATGAAACGCCGTGGGGTCTCGTGGGTTGAAGGTGTGTTCACATCCATGCCCATCGCGGTGAAGATCTCCGCCATGTATCCTTCGTACTTTTTAAGGTCCTCAGGGTTGATATTGCGTTTGTTCAGCTGCAGCAGTTCGTCCAAAGTGAAATCGTCGATCGAGGTTTCGGTCATGGTTTCTCTCTTTTTATTATGAGATTTTTTTGATTATAAATGCTTTCTTTGTAGCGTAATGTTATTGTATAACGTTTACTGCTTCCCGGTGTATCAGGAATTTTGGTCTTTGATTTAATGTATACTGAATTCGAAACTGAGGTTAAATGACCGACCCGATGATGATTATCCCCGAGGATGAACTGGCGATCACCTTTATCCGCTCCTCCGGACCCGGCGGGCAGAATGTAAACAAGGTCGCCACCGCTGCCCAGCTGCGCTTAGACGTTCTGAATTCTCGCTCGCTGCCGGAGGAAGTCAAACAACGCCTGGTCCGCCTCGCCGGCAGACGCATGACATCCGACGGCATCCTCGTCATTGAAGCGCGCCGCTACCGCGAACAGGAACGCAACCGCCTGGACGCCATTGCCCGGCTCAACCACCTGGTCGAACTGGCCTGCCAGCCGCCCGAGGTGCGCCGGCCTACCAGGCCTACCTCCGCTTCAATGCGCGCTCGTTTGGAAGGCAAGCGGCGCCGGGCGGCGTTGAAACGCAGCCGCCGCGTGAAGCCGGGAGAATTCGAGTGACCTGTTACTATTGTTAAATGGATTAGTGTAGAAAAGGGATAAATTTATCCTATAATGAATTATCGCATCGGTTATTTTCATTTTGAATAAGGAGAGAAATATGTGGTACTACACGCTCAATAATCAACAGATCGGACCCGTGGATGAAGAAGAGATCAAGAAACAGGTCGCTTCGGGTGCCATTACACAAGCCACCCTCGTTTGGACGACTGGCATGGCCAATTGGGCACCCATCGGTCAGTCCTCTCTCGCTTCCTTAATGGGTGCTGTTCCCCCACCGGTTGCACCAACTGCCCCCCCCATTGTTTATGAAGACCCCGAAGTAACCAAGATCAAGAAATTATGGACCTGGTTCTGGGTCTGCCTGATTCTCGCCATCCCGACCTTCGGAGCAGCCGCGGTGGCTTCCGCTGTTTTATTCTTTATTCTCCTCTACAAAGCTTGGAAACTCGTCCAGCATGAAGGCATCCGCGCCACCGCCGACCAGGCCGTTGCCTGGTGCTTCATCCCCAGTTGGAACCTCTACTGGCTCTTCCCGGCCATCGTGGGTCTGGGTAAGGAATTGAACGCGAAACTGGATGCAGAGAATGTCGTTGCTGACAAGGTCGATCTCGAACAGGCAAAATGGATGATCATCTCTCTTTATGCCAGTTTTACCGGTGTCGGGCTTGTCGCCTTCATTGTCCTGTGGATCCTGTACACCAAGAAGGTGAAGAACATCCTGACCGCCTTTATTCAGGCTAACAAATAGCGCTGTTCTATACGGAGTCAATCACCCCGCCGGAGCCCTGGCGGGGTGATTGATTGTTATTTTATGCTGCTCCCTCCTGATCGGTAAATTACTGCTTATCCTCTATCAAGGCTGAAATGGAAAGGTGAATGTCCAGGGGCCCGGGGAACGGTAACCGAGTGCTTCGATGAAGCGGTCAAACGCTTCTTCGTCCGTCATGCCTTCGGGTAGTTTCGTATACTCCCAGCCGCCACCCCCACCACCAACACCCCTGTATACGGTATAGGTCATTTCGATGCCCTGCTCCTTGAGCTTGGCGTAAGCGGCATCCAGTTCGTCCTGCGGAAAAACCTCCGGCATGGACCGCTCCAGCCCGGCTACGGTAAGTGTGAAGGTTCGCGCCTGGTTGGAGTGCCCGAGCAGGAAATCTACCTTTACACAACGGACGTTTTCTCCACTGATCGAGGTGGTTGGTAGCGGGATGGGATTTTTCGTCCTAACGCGGTTGTTGTCGCTGAGCAGGGCATAGCTATTAATGGACGCCTGCTCCACTCCTGATAACAATTCGGCATCATAGATTCCCCAGTCTTCATCGGAGGGCTTGTCATAGCATAAGACGAAACTGGAATAAGAAGCGGTCAACTCCGCCTGCACCAGTTCCATCCGGATGCCGTTCACTTCCATGACCTGCCCGGGCTGCAGGGTGGTAACAGGATAAACCCGGGTGTCGACATTGAAATGATAGGTGCCGATCAGGCTGCCGGGGATCACCACGGGCACGGAACCCAACATCTCGGCGGTAGGACCTGAGGATGGGTAAATCGTATATCCGATGATATAGTCCCAATCCGTCCCGTGAGACCCATCCAGGGTCACATCGATATTTAAGCTGATTTGGTCTTCGGTTAACGGATTCTGTAAAATTGTGCTCCAGGTGCCGCTAAGCGTTCCCGGTTGACCGGCAGCGTGCTCGATTGTGCTGGATCCGCCATACCCGCCACCGTATGGATTGCCCTGTGCATCGGTCACCGCAATCGTCCCGCCCAGGATTGCAGCCTCAGTTACTTCGGGCAGTCCGGATATGGTGTACCCGAAGGCAATACGTTTGGCGTCTGCAAAGACCCAGTCTAGGGTCATGATCACCTCATCGATGGATTGGGCATCCACCGGTTGGGGGGTAGGCTGTGGGGCAGCCACTTTGATCCCCGGTATCTGATCCTCGATTGGCGGGTCAATGTAAAATTTCCAATCTTCGTTTACCGTCAGGGTGAGCAGTTGGCTTTCTTCAATCCTTTGCGGGGCGAAACTGACCCTTTGACAGAAAGCATCCTGGTCATCAACTGGCTGAGTGGAGATGAACGGGCTCTCATCGATTTCATTCACTGAAATAGACGCCTGTTCGACTGAAAAGACTGCTGAACTGGCTGGAGAGGGGCAAACCACGGCGTCCACAGCCACCGGGGTCTCGCGCAATGAGCGCAACTGCATCTCGACGCCATTCACACTCACTGCAGCAGTCTGCTGGAAACTGAGTGTCTGCCCCGTGTACAACGGCACGTCCTGCAGGGAGAACTGGAAGACCGCTGCCTGTACTTCCTCCCCATTTTCGTTGCGCAGGAGCGGGATTTCCAGTTGCAGTTTCACTTTGTCTCCGCTAGCGTCAGGTTGAAGCACCTGGTAGGAAGAATAAATTGCCCGGGAGGCAGTACTATGGAGGTACTTGCTCTCCTGGTGCTTCTCGCCGAGCGGTTGGTCGTTCACCTTCACGGTTGGAAAACCCACGCTGACATCGTCCGGCAGTTCGGTTAATTGAACACCGTAGAGCAGACGGGTGGTGTCGAGGTATACCCAGTCCAGGGTCATGCTCACCCCTTCAACGGTCTGGCTCTGGTTGATCATTAAGGCAATGGGTTGGACCATTGTAGAGGGGACGGTCGGTTGAATGGTAGGCTGGGAAGTGGTATCCATGCCGGTCACCAGACCGGCATCCCGCACCGCCTGCAAGCCGGGATCATAGACCAGCTTGTAGATGGCATAACCGAGGGTGGAGAGGAGAACCAACGCAGTAACGGCGATGAATAGTGAGGTAGTCAGTTTCATGCGCGGGGATGCGATCCTGCGGGGGGGTTGTGAGGCTTCTTTCATGACCCGGTCAGCCAGATGCTGCTGAGACGGGACTTTATCGTCTACAACCCAATCCAAAATATGTGAGGAATTATTGGGGTTCATGATTCAGTCCTTTTTTTACTTGGTTATCATTTTTCCGAGGTTTTGCCGCGCTCGATTGAGCAGCCATTTGACCGTTCCCCGAGGGGCGTCCAGGGCTGCCGACATTTCTTCTTCGTTCATGCCGAGGTAATAGCGCTGGACGATCACTGCACGCTGGCGGGGAGAAAGGGAGGCGATCGCATTCTGGAGTTCAAGGCGCAGTTCATTGCGTTCCACCAGGTCTTCAAGCGATTCCGCCGCGGTAAGAAGCTCCTCCAGTCTGCCGGATGCTTCGCCGCCATCCAGTGAGATGTGCTGCCGGCGGGTGGCATTGAGGGAAGCGTTGACCAGGCTGCGCATCAGGTAGGGTTCGAAAAGCTGCCCCTCGTCAAAAGATCGGATATGCCTGGCAATGCGCAGGAAGGTGTCCACTACAATATCTTCCGCCAGCGGTTCATCCTGGACGATCAGGTAAACCACCCGGACTGCTTTGTCCTGATAACGCGTTACCAGTTCTTCAAGCCCGGTCAGATCACCTCTTTTTAATTGAGCGACCGCGTCGCTGTCTGTCATGTATTGCTCCAGTGTGTAAAGTGAATTAGGATCCTATTAACTATACACACTGGGTGATAAAAAGGTTTGAGAAGATTCTTCTCGAACCTTCTTCTGAATACCTGACCGCTCACTCCCGCTTGAATACCGGGTTGACCGTTTTTATACCTGCCAGTTCACTTACTCCCGTTGAATTTTCACGCTCATATACAAACACCCCCGCTTTTTGACGGGGGTGTGATCAATTGAGCTATCCCAGGTGCGGTTCTTGACGCGGCTCCAATCACTCGCTGTGATCCGCCCGCTTCCCCCTCTTCAGGTCGGACCGGACTCTTGGGGCACTGATGCGTTCAACCGTCCTTCGGGTATCTCAAGGTATTACCTTGCTTTTTCGTATTCCTGTTCCACGAAACTCCAATTGACCACGGACCAGAAAGCTTTGATGTAATCAGGTCGGCGGTTCTGGTAATTCAGGTAGTAGGCGTGCTCCCAAACATCCAGACCAAGCACCGGCACGTGATTGTCCATGTACGGGCTATCCTGGTTGGCAGTGGAGTAGACCTGCAGTTTCTTCTCGCCGTCAACGACCAGCCACGCCCAGCCGGAACCGAAACGTGTGGTAGCGGCAGTGGTGAACTTCTCCATAAAGGTATCGGCGGATCCGAAGGATTTTTCGATCTCTTTCAGTAACATACCGCTCGGTGCTTTCTTGCCGCCCGGGTTCAATACCTCCCAAAAGAGGCTGTGGTTGGCGTGTCCGCCGCCGTTGTTGCGCACCGCGGAGCGGATCGCTTCAGGAACGTTATTGATGTTCCGCAGAATGTCCTCGATCGATTTGCTGTACAGTTCCGGTGCTGATTCAAGAGCTTTATTCAGGTTGGTAACATAAGTGGCGTGATGTTTGCCGTGATGGATTTCCATCGTACGCGCGTCAATGGCAGGTTCTAGCGCATCGAAGGCAAATTTGAGTTGTGGTAGTTCAAAAACTTTGTTCATGATTTTCCCTTCCTGTGATTAATTGTACTATTATGATAATAATAATCATATTAACAACAAAAGTCAAGTATCTTTTATAAGAATCGTATTTGAAGACGGTTAGGGCGAATTGAATACACACCGCCTTTCTCCAGGGCAGGCAAACCGCAATCGCGAACCCTGCGATTAAGAGCGCTTGACAATCCTTTCATCCGTGAATACTATAAAGAAGACAGCGCAATACCCTGATTGTTTCTTGAAATAACTACCCGGATCGGAGGTGCCCCATGAAACGCCTGCTGAAATGGTACGAACTCCTCACCCTAAACGGTTACCAGCTCGGATTGAGCATGGCATCCAATGTGATCAGCCCCCTGCTCTTGCCCGCCCTGGTACTGGCTTTCATGCCGCCGGAAAAGAAGAACACCTACACCGCCCTGGTCTACGTCACCGGGTTGGCGGTGGCGATGTTCATCCAACCGGTGATGGGAATGCTCAGCGACCGCAACACTAGCAAAATGGGCCGCCGGCGCCCGTTCATCATCCTTGGCGCGTTGCTCAACATCCTTTTCCTGGGGGTGGTGGGCGCGTCCCTATGGTTCAAGGCTTCACCGCTCAACGCTTTCTTTCAGTCCGGGTTCGGTATCACCGCTTCCCTGGCTGTCCTGCTGCTGGGCATTATCCTGCTGCAATTCTCCTCCAATATCAGCCAGGCCGGTCAGCAGGGACTGATCCCGGATATCGTCCCCGAACAGCAGCGCGGTCGCGCTTCTGGCATCAAATCAGTGATGGAGATGGTGCCGGCTGCCCTGGTGCTGCTCATCTCTCCCCTCATCGATAAACAGAAGTTTTGGGTGGTCATCCTCATCCTGATGCTCACCTACCTGGTGACCATGCTGATCACCGTGCGCTTCACCCATGAAGAACCCATCACCGAGAAGCCTCCCCGGCCTGAAGGCCGTCCCATCCTGCGCATGATGTTGTTGACGATCATTTTTGTGGGGGTCACCCAGCTCGCCCTGCTGTTGGTCAAGGGCATCGGCACCTGGCTGCCCGAGGAGACCACCAGCCTGGCGCTGCGCATCATCCTGGTCGGTCTGGCGGGTCTGCTGGGCATGGCCGGCTCGATCGTCATCGGTGTGTACTTTGGCGCGCAGGTGGGCATCGGTAAAGAAGCCGCAGGGCAAATGCCCTTCATCTGGTGGGTGGTCACCCGCCTGATGTTCCTGGCCGCCATCGGGTCGGTGCGCAACTTTGCTATGTTCTTCGTCAAAGACGTCCTGCAGGTGCCCAACCCCGCCACCGTTACCACCTACCTGACCGCGGTAATTTTCATCTTCCTGCTCATTTCCTCCATCGTCGGGGGCATCCTGGCAGACAAGGTCGGTCGTAAAAAACTGCTCGCCGCCGCCGGGTTCCTGGCCGTCCTCGGTACAATCATCCTGGTGTTCTCGCGCACCATCCCCATGGTCATGGTTTCCGGGGTCTTCCTCGGCCTGGGTACCGGCACCTTCATGGCCTCCAACTGGGCATTGGGTACTGATCTCGTCCCCAAAGAGGACGCCGGGCGCTACCTGGGCATCTCCAACCTGGCAGGAGCCGGCGCGGGCATCATCGGTTCCAGCATCGGTGGTCCGCTGGCGGATTATTTCAACGCCATCCAACCCGGACTGGGTTACCCGGTGATCTTCGCCCTCTACGGCGGTTTATTCCTGCTCTCCGTCCTGCTCTTACCGCGCATAAAAATCACCGCTTCGAAAGGTTGATCTTGACACGTCAGATTCATCTCATTTTCAAAACCCATCTCGATGTCGGTTTTACGGATCTGGCTCGGGTGGTGGTACAGAATTATTTCAAGAAATATATCCCGGCTGCCTTGCGCCTGGCGCGCGAGTTGCGGGAATCAGCCAGTCCACAAAAATTTATCTGGACCACTGGTTCCTGGCTGATCTACGAATATCTTGAACAGGCTACCAACACGGAAAGAAAGGCGATGGAGGAGGGCATCCTCGCCGGTGATATTGCCTGGCACGCGCTGCCCCTCACCACCCACACTGAGCTGATGGACGCCGATCTCTTCCGTTTCGGTTTATCCCTCTCCCAATCCCTCGATGCCCGCTTTGACCGCCGCACCACCGCCGCAAAAATGACCGATGTACCCGGGCACACTCGCGCCATCATCCCCCTGCTGGCAGAGGCCGGTATCACCTTTCTGCATATCGGTGTCAACCCCGGTTCCACAGTCCCCTCCGTGCCTGGTCTCTTCCGCTGGCAGGATCCCTCCGGCGTCGAGGTGATCGTGATGTACGAAAGTGGCTACGGCAGTGCCTTCGAGATCCCCGGCCTGGAGCATTCTCTGGCGTTTGGTCACACCATGGATAACATGGGACCCCAGTCGACAGACCAGGTGAAGGATGTTTACCGCGACATCGAAACCCGCCTGCCCGGATCGCACATTTTTGCCTCCACGCTCTCTGATTTCGCCGCCCATCTCTCCACGGTGCGTGACACATTGCCCGTAGTGACCGCCGAGATCGGTGACTCCTGGATCCACGGCGTGGGCACCGACCCCATCAAGGTCAGCCGCTACCGCGAACTGCTGCGCCTCCGTACAGAATGGCTCAAGGATGGCAGGATATCCCGCGATGAACGATCGTTCATTAACTTCAATCGCTGGCTGCTGCTGGTCGCTGAACACACCTGGGGCATGGACGAAAAGACCTGGCTCAACGACCATGAGAACTACACAGCAGAGAAGTTTCATGCCGCCCGGGTGCAGCCTAACTTTAAAACCTTTGAGTCATCATGGGTGGAGAAGCGCGCCTACCCTCAATTGGCGGTCAACGCGCTGGAGGACACGCCACTTGGCAACGCGGCGCGCGATCGTCTGCAATCGATCCGTCCGCTCCTCCCTGATATGGCGCAATGGCAGCCGCTCCAACCCGATCGCCCCCTGCTGGAGAACCCTGCCCTCTCGGTCGGCTTTAACGTGGAGGACGGCAGTGTATTTGACCTTCTTGATCGGAACAATAGTGTGTCCTGGGTCAACGGTTCCGCTCCCTTCTCACAGCTTTCCTACCAGACCTTTTCCAGCGCGGATTACGACCGGTTCTTCAACCAGTACATCCTGGAATCGCAGCGCCATGGCTGGGCTGAGGAGGATTTTTGTAAACCCGGCCTCTCCCCGCAGGATGCGGAAAGTCGGCATTGGCTGCCAGCGGTGAATGAGGTTTACCGCCGTAATGCCCCAGCCGCTAACCAGCTGTTATTCCACCTGTCATTTTCCCAGCAGGCCATCCAACAATACGGTGCACCGGGGAGGGTATACATTACTTACAGCCTGCCGTCCGATGGCCGCACCCTCTACGTGGACTTGCAGTGGTTCAACAAACCCGCCGCGCGCCTGCCCGAAGCCTTCTGGATGAATTTCCAACCCGCTGCAGTGGAAGACGCCGCCTGGTACATCGAGAAGATGGGGCGGGAGATCTCCCCCCTCGAGGTGGTGGAAAACGGCAACCGCCATCTGCACGCCAGCGGTCAATATGTGGTCTGTCGTAACCCCGGCAGAAGCCTCACTCTTTCCGCCCTCGATTCTCCGCTGGTCGCACCCGGTCAGCGCTCGCTGCTGAACTTCACCAATGACCAGCCCGATATGCGCGAGGGGGTGCACTTCTGCCTTCATAACAACCTGTGGGGAACCAATTTCCCGATGTGGTTTGAAGAGGATTGCCGCTTCAGGTTTACCATCACAGTTGATTGACTACGGAGTAACCGATGGATAAATTATCTTTACCCGGACGGACCAAACCCTACCTGATGGCGCACCGCGGTAACCGCGTGCTCTGCCCGGAGAACACACTCTCCTCCTTTTCCAAAGCCTTCCAGGAAGGCGCAGACATCCTCGAAACCGACCTCCACCTCAGCGCTGACGAGGTCTTTATGTGCATCCATGACGCCACCGTCGACCGTACCACCAATGGCAGCGGGGCGGTGTGCGAAAAATCACTGGCGGAACTCAAGCAGCTCAGCGCTTCCAACGGGTTTGCCGGATATGAAAACGAGCACATCCCGACCCTTTCTGAAACCGCTGCCATCCTGCCGGCCGGCGTCGCCCTGGCGCTGGAGTTGAAGACTGACCGCTTCCTCGAACCCGAGGTATGTCGTAGGTTGCTTGAGGAGCTGCGCACCGCTGGCATCCTGGAGCGTACCCTCGTCCTCTCGTTCTCCCTCCCGCGTTTGCAGGCGGTCAAAGCGGTCGAACCTTCCCTTCCGATAGGCTGGATCACCATGGCGAGACTTTCCCCGCACCCGCAGCCCGAGGTGCTCGGACCCTTCTGGCCGGCAGTCTTCCTTAACCCGTTCTTCGTCCGCCGCGCCCACCACCGCCAGCAACTGGTCTGCCCGCTCGATCCCACCCCGGACGGACGCCTTTGGTATTACAAATGGCTGAACTGTGACGCGGTCGTTTCAGACAACCCCGGCGCAACCCTTCAGGCTCTAAAGCGTATATCCTTTAAGAATTCTGATTGAAGGACCGAGGTATTTTCATGAATAATGAACTCAAACGAACTTCCTTTTTTTGGCCGATCGTCCTGATTGGCACCGGCGTCATTCTGTTGTTGCGCAACCTCGGTATCATCCAGGCGTTCAACTTCAATACCCTGCTTCGCTTGTGGCCTCTTCTCCTGGTGGTGATCGGTCTTGACCTGATTTTCGGACACAAGTCTCCCTGGGTGGGCGGTTTGATCGGGCTGATTACGGTGGCTGCTGTGGTCGCTTTCCTTTATTACGCCCCCAGCATGGGTATCAACCCGACTGCAGGGGTAAAGACCGAGGTGGTTTCCGCCCCTCTTGAAAACACGCAGCGCGTGGAATATAACCTGGACACTTCCTATGCTCCGGTCACGGTCAGTGCCTTATCCGGTTCGACCGACCTGGTCAACGCCACCATTATTCATCATGGGCAGCTTGAATTTGACGTTATTGGGGATAGCGATAAAACGGTGAATTTGAGTGAGACGATCACCAATGATTCATGGTTTTCACTCGACCTGGGTCTTTCCGGACAAAAATGGGATATTGGTTTCAATCCCTCCGTTCCCACTTCCATCAATGTCAATGGCGGTTCCGGTTCGATTAAGATGGACCTGACCGGGATAATGTTGGATTCGTTGCGCGCACATTTCGGTTCCGGCTCCTCGCATATCATCTTACCAGCCTCTGCAACTCCATACGGCGTGGAGATAGAAAGCGGCTCCGGCTCGGTGAGCCTGTCGTTACCGGTCAGTACGGATGTTACCCTCAAACTCGATACTGGCAGCGGATCCGTGTGTGTGTCTGTTCCCGTTGGTTCCGGTCTTATGGTCGAAGTGTTGGATGACGGGTCGGGCAGTGTCAATCTCCCCGCAATGACCCTTACACAAGGGGACGGTGCCTTTGAAAACGACACCTGGCAGACCGCTGATTTTACCAACGCTGCCAACAAGATCACCATTCAAATTGTGAACCGCGGCTCCGGCAGTATTAACATCAACATCGATAACTAAGCGGCGATCGAAAACGATAAATATCCCGCTGCGGCGGGATATTTTATTTATGGTATAATCTTATTGAAAATGATTTTCAATAAGGGAAGGTGAACATGGACAGGATCGACCAGTGGGTGAGGGTTTTACAAAAGAGCGGTTGCCGTATCACCGCCCAGCGGCGCGTGATCATTAACGTGATCGCCAACAGCCAGCATGCCCTGCAACCCATTGAGGTGTATCACCTCAGTAAACAACAATATCCGGGCATCGGACTGGTGACGGTCTACCGCACCCTGGACAGGTTGGAAGAGCTCGGTTTGATTCGGCGTGTGCATCAGGAGGATGGCTGTCACACGCTGATGCCCGCTGCT
>AMWB02169572.1_pt1 | contig 24571 bp, 16 predicted proteins | sample 200311 | NCBI WGS metagenome assembly AMWB02 (sample SAMN02737377, study PRJNA173069) | bioreactor metagenome | biome: anode biofilm in microbial fuel cells | place: USA: California | collected 2010-12-16 | reverse complement strand
GAGTATCTTGACCATGAACTGACTATTATGAAATTCCGTCGCTGGCGGGTCAACCTGCCCTTCCGGGATTACGGAATCGAAATCGAGGACTTTGTGCCGGCCATTGCCGGCACCATCGGAAAGGTTGTGATGGTAACCGCCATGGTCGCTGCCTTTGCGGCCCCGTATCATCTTTCACCCGAATTCATTGCAGAAAACGTCCGATATGAGATGCTGATCGCAGGAGCTGTCTTTGTCCTGCTTTTTTCGGCCTGCCTTAATCCGAATTCAAACCTTGCGGGCACCCACGGCCCGATGATCCCCCTCATCCCGATTGTTGCTGCAGCGGGAGGGCATCCGCTGGCGCTGGGTATTCTGATAGGCTTTTTCGGCCTACTGCTGGCCATCACAAAAGGCGGTTCCAAATTGATGGATCTGACCGGAATCGGAGTCCGGGGAGGGCTTCTGATCTATCTGGGTGCCGTTGGACTTGAGGGACAGATCAAAAGCCTTGGAAAATGGGCGGCAGCAGGCGGCGTCAGCACAGTTTCCTTTGCGGTCATCGGCGCAACCCTCCTTGTCTATGCCTACCTGGCGCGTGTCCAGAAGCGCTGGCTGGCCATCCCTCTTTGTTCCGGCATCGCAGGTATCATCGCATTCACAATGGGCGCGGACTTCAGCTTTTCTACCCTGCCGGGCCTTCCCCATTTTGATCCCATGTGGTGGTGGGGTACTGATACAGGGTGGAAAATGGGACTTCCGAACCTCGGCCATTTCATTGCCGTTATTCCGTTCTCCATTCTGGCCGTTGCCATGTGGTCGCCGGATTACCTTGGACACCGGGTATTCCAGGAACTCAACTACCCGAAAGAGGCCAAAGCCGTCCTTATGGACGTGGACGATACCATGATGGTGGCATCTATCCGCCAGGCCATCGGTTCCTGCCTTGGCGGCGGCAATATCACCTCCTCCTGGGGTACATACATGATTCCCGCAGCCATTGCCAAGCGCCCCATTCCCGGCGGTGCAATGCTAACCGGCATTTTCTGCGTGGTGGCCGGCATACTCGGCTACCCCATGGACCTTGCCATGTGGGAACCTGTTCTGCGGGTGGCGCTTATTGTCGGCGTATTTCTGCCGCTACTTGAAGCGGGGATGCAGATGGTTAACCACCATCAGGATTCCCAGAGCGCCGGAACCTGTATTTTTGCCTGTGCCTTTGTAAATCCTGTTTTCGGCTGGGCTGCGGCCATGCTCCTGGATAACCTGGGGCTCATTGGCGATGCCGAGCGGAGCAAATCGCTCACCTGGAATGAGAAACTTATCATCCCGGGAGCCATGTTTATCGTCTGTGTCGTCTCCCTTGGACTGGTGGGTCAGCTTCCCGGAATACCCGGCATCTTCTAAACACTTACTGCCATCCGGTCCGGGACAGCCATTTGAAAAACCCGTCTATGCCTGGCATAGACGGGTTTTATAAATGCATAACAGCAACAAGCCGTCTTCATGAAAAAGAATTGGGACGGTCGCTTTCATTACATTGAGTTGGGCTTAGGGGTATTTGGGATTATTTTCACATTCCATGCGATAAGGATTAATAGTCATAACCGGACAACACGCTGTTTTAACAACCTTTTCTGCAACGCTACCTAACAATAGTCGATTTAAACCCTTATATCCATGAGTACCCATGATAATAAGTTGCGCGTTTGCCCAGGCGGCATAATTTACAATTCCCTCTGCAATATCCCCAGAGATAACTTGTCCGTTAATAGAAGATACGCCCAAAGCATTGAACTCGTCCCTATGCGTTTCGATAAAGGCATTCATCCGTTCTTTAGCGGCATTAAGCAACTCGTCTCTCATCGCAGGCAGACTCGATTGAGGAGTAAATAATGTTGCATAATCCTCAAATTTTTCAACAACAAAAATCAAATCAAGACATGCTGAAAACTTCCCGGCAATACACGCAGCAGTATTGACAATCGTTTCTGTATTATCTGAAAAATCTATTGGGGTTAAAATACGTTTGATATCTATCATAAGCGCTCCTTGTCTTTAGGGTTTAAGACTCATTTTAATGATTGTCGCTTTTTATAAGATCTGGCTGTAGTATACATATTTTGAAGCCGGCAATCTATATCAGATATAAAAAAAGCGCAATTGAGCTATGAGATAAGCGATCCCTCACTGCCGGCCAAAACAGATGTTTGGTGAAAAAGTGACTTTTGTTCCAGAAGACTTTGAAACGCAGTCATTTATATGCTAACTATTATCTGTTGAAGAAACAGCGCAAGGATACTGCAATGAAACTTGAAGACCATGTAAAGCGAACCGAAGAACTTTTTGGTATACCAGGGCAAGATATACACCAATGGCTTGATGGCTTTTTTGATACGAGCTCATTCGAGAGACTGCTTGCAGGACAAGGCCCGGCCAATTACAACCCCTATTCCCATAGAAAATTTCGTCATTGCGTTGAGGGGTTGGAAGAAGCTTATGAAAAGTTTGAGGGCAAGTATTCTCGTGAAGAAATTAAAAATGTATTTGAAACACACGTAAAAGATGACTACAGGGGCTACCTTCCCAAAAGAGAAGACTTTAAAAACGGTACGTTCACAGAAAAATATCATGACGCAGCAGAGACAGAAGATAAAAAAATACTGAGCTTTCAGGAGCTTACAGATTATTTCCAAGGCAAATCCTACGATTATCAAAAGGAGAAAAGCGAAAAATTTTTTGATAGCTTCGGTACTCGCATTGTGTTGCCGACTATATTGGCGATAATACTCTTTATCAGTTATATATTTTTTTACGTGGTTCCTCTCTTTGAAGATAACATGCTCAGCCAGAAAAAACTGATGGTCAAGGAGCTGACAGCAACAGCAGCAAGCGTAATTACACACTATCAAGAATTAGAAGAAAAAGGAGAGCTTACCCCTGAAGAGGCCAAACAGCGTACTATAGATGCAATAAAAACGATGCGCTATGACAGCCAGAATAAAAATTACTTTTTTATCATTGATATGACCCCTAAAATGATACTTCACCCCTATCGTCCGGAGCTGACAGGCAAGGATCTAAGGGACTATACAGATGAAGAAAATAAAAGCGGCAAAAAACTGTTCGTTGAGTCCGTTCGCATTGTAAAATCTGATGGAGAGGGATATTTAAGATATCATTGGCAATGGAAAGATGACCCAAACAAGACTGCTGAAAAGCTATCCTATGTAAAAGGAATTCCCCAAAGAGGTTGGATTGTTGGTACAGGTATATATATTAATGATATTTCAGAAGAAAAAGAGTCTTTGCAGCTGCATATTTTTCAAATTGTTGGCGTTACTGTTGACGGACTATTTATGCTGTTAGCCTATTTTCTTTTACAAAGTAAACGCATTGAAAACGACCGGAAGAGGGCTGAAGCAGGTCTAAAAGAAGTTAAAGACCGCTATCGGGCGCTGGTCGAATCTTCAAATGAAGGCTACCTTCTGACGATAGACGGCAGAATTGTATATTCAAATTTCAAATTGCAACAAATGTTAGGATATACTGCCCCAGAGCTTCATCAAACCGATATCTGGAATATTATATTTCCTGATATGAAAAATAACAGCAAGTTAAGAGAACACCTTATCAATAATGTATTCAAAAACGGCTCTGATTCCGGAGAATTTGAGGCTGTAGCTGCTGATTCTGTTGGAAATTATCTTGATGTTATTATTACAACGTCTCGCATATTTCTATCTGAAAAACACGGGCATGTTATTTCTTTACGGCCTATTGTTCGTAAAAGCGATATTGGGATTGGAACCGCCACAAATTTTCCAATTGATTATAAACCCATTCATGAGTCTCTTATCAAAAAAATCAGAGAGAGTAATAGAATTGGGCATGTTGTCCAAAACATGAATAAACTGCCCGCAATTATTCGAGAAATGATTGATTCCGGTGCCAGGGCGAGAGCGTTGCGTACGGTGATTGGTACGACATATGATGAAGTTATCGTTCGTTGTATCGAGTTGTCAATAGATGAAATCGGTCAACCGCCAGTTGCTTTTGCATTCCTTTCTCTTGGCAGCAATGCAAGGCATGAGATGACCATGTTCTCAGACCAGGATAATGCCATCATTTTTGCAGATACCACCCAAACACCTCCCGACAAGATAAGGGCATATTTCCTGAAGCTTGGAGATAGGGTGTGCAGCAAGCTCAATGCTTCCGGTTATCATTTCTGCCCGGCAGGCATTATGGCGTTACATCCCAAATGGTGCCTTTCTGAAAAAGAATGGCATAAAAAATTAAAAACTATAATGAGCGCGCCAACAACTGACGGGTTTCGTGATTTTAATGTATTCTTCGATTTAAAATGTACTTATGGCAATAAAGATTTAGCAACCTCAATTCATTCACAAATTCAATTGTTAATGAAGCAGTACCCTCTATTTATCAGTTACTACGCGAAAAATGCGTTGATAGATAAATCGCCTCTCAATGTTTTTGGAGGGTTAAAAGCTGAACGTCAGGATGGTGCAAAAACCTTGAATCTTAAAGAGGCACTGCGTCCGATTGAGATTTTCTCAAGAATTTATGCCTTGAAGCATGGAATTAATACCGCAAATACGATTAAAAGACTGAATGACATTAGAGGCAAGGAAGAAATATCCGAAGAATTGTATAAAGAAACTGTATATATATTTAATTATATCTGGCGGCTAAGGTTTTTCAATCAGATTTTTAAACATACCGATTTGCACAAAGTGGATGATGATTTAGACATTGAAGAACTCAATAATTTAGAGGCTGGACATCTAAAAGAACTTATTGCCAGGATCTACATGCTTAGAAGAAAAATCAGTCTTGATTTTATCGAAAGCCTTCCGGCGCAAAAGGTATAAGGGCCTTGGAAACTACCGTCCCTTAAACTCCAAATTCAGTTTTGTTTGCATTTCAGAAATCAATGAATAGACTTTCTTCAAGGTTGATTTCTCAATTTCGGTTAAGCTGTTAATATTTATGGTATTATCAGGCTTCCTGAATTCTTTTAGTGCATTGGTCTGGGTATGAAACCGTAATCCCATTAAAAAATTGTATGCTTGTTTTAACTCCCCATACATGGGTTTTTGAACCACGTTTTGATTTAATAATTGTTCAAGACGTTGCAACGTATTGGTTTCAGCAATTTTGCATTTCAGGGAGAAAACCTTAATAAACGTAACAACCGGAAGAAGTATTTTTTTAATATCAAATGTTTCATTATCACCACTGGGAATGTTTCCAAAAATGTTTAACGGGGATCTGTACTGAATAACAGTTTGGGCAAGATGATAAACAAAAATGGCTTTTTTATCAATTAGCAGGTTTACATGTTTTCTTAGTTCGTCTGTGAAAAAACTATCTCCATAAATACATCTGAAATCGAAAAAAACGGCGGTGTCGATTATATTTTGAGGTTGGGGGGTGTTAATCCAGCCTGTAAATTGTTTTTTCCAATCGGATAAGGTTAACGTGTATTTTGGATTTTTGGCCATCATTCCACCTATACATAACTCATATCCAACATGGGCCAGGTGATTGTTCACAGTTTCAGCAAATTTCAGGAAATAGTTTTTAATTCTTTGGACATTATCTTCCCCAACATCTTCAAAAATAATGGCATTATCCTGGTCGGTGGCAATGGTTTGTTCTTTTCTTCCTTCGCTGCCCAATGCAACAAAAGCAAATCTGCATGGAGGCTCACCATGGTCTTCCAAAGCAAAAGTTATGATACGATTTGTCATTGCATCGGATACTGATGTAATAATATGGGTTATCAATTCAGTTTTATTACCACTTTCCAACAATGCATTAACAAGAACTGGTATCTTGTCATATATCATTTTAAGTTCATTAACATCTTCGGCATATTCAATTTCACTGAGGATGTAGCTTAATGAGTTATGCTGAATTTCCAGTATATCTTTACGGCTAAGAACACCGACAATTTCATTTTTATCATTTTTTACAGCCAGATGACTGATTTTTTGTTTTCTGAATTCCAAAATCACTTCGTAAAGTAAGGCCGTATTTGAAATGCAAATAATTGGGGAGGTCATCACTTCCACAAGCAGGCACTTTCCATCTTTGTCCCTTGCTAAAACGCGTTTACGCAGATCACTATCATCAACAACGCCAAGCATTTTATCACGATCGGCAATAAAAATGAGGTTCATCTTTTTCCGGTCCATTAATGAGGCGGCTTCAGCTACTGTTGTTTGAAGGTTGGCTTTTACAATCGGCTTTACAAATTGAGAAATTGGCTGGTTCATTAATACCAGCGAGCTTTGAAGTTCGCTGCTTAAATTCTGGACAATTTTTTCTGTTTGTTTTTTTCGTGATACATTTTTTGTGACCACAACATATGCTTCCTGTTCTTCAAAGAAAATTCTTGTTACAGAGATAACAACATCATGAAATACAGCTTCACCTTGTTTTACCTGGGTTTCAATGGAGCTGGATTTGTTGGTTTTTGCAACAGACTTTGAAACTTCTTCCCAGCTAATACTGAAAATATCCTCAAATTTAGACGCAACAAGTTCTCTATGTGTTTTTCCAGTGAGCTGTTCAAACATGTGATTGGAAAAAATGATCCTGCTGTCTTTGATCATAATTGTTCCTTCTGATGAAGCTTCCACCAATGTTTTGTATTTTTGCCTTGATTGTAAAAGTTCATCTTCGGCCTTTTTTCGCCAGACTTCAATTTTAAGGCTTTGGATAATTATAAAAGCAAGAATAAGTATAATTATTGCTGATATTAATAGTGAAGTCTTTGTTAACCTTTTTTTTAAAGCACCTATTTCAGATTGTACATCATCCAGATAAATACCGGTTCCTATAATCCAACCCCAATTTTCAAAGCCTTTTACGTATGATAGCTTTGGAACAATTTGAGTAGAATCGTCTTTCCATTGCCACATGTAGTTGATAAACCCTTCGTCCATTGTTTTTACAACTTTGACTGCTTCAATAAACAACCTTACCCCTTGGGGGTCTGTGTAATCATCCAGCATTGAGTTATTGAGTTCGGGACGATAGGGGTGCATGATCATTGCTGGTTTCATATCAGTAATCCAGAAATAATCTTTTCCCTCGGCACCATATCTCATTTTTCCAATTTTTTTTGCAGCAAGGCGTTGGGCTTCCTCAAGAGTAATTAAAGAATCCTTGTATTCATCGTCATATTCTTTTATTAAACTCCATGCAGTGTTGGTCAGTTCCCTGATCATTTCCTTTTTTCTGTTCATCATGTTTTTTTCAAATGATGGGATTAGGATCACATAGATTGAAGTGATAAAAAGCAAAATGGTAAGTATGGACGGTACGATAATCGAAAAAAAGAATTTTCGTATGACTTTGTTTGACATGGCGTGTTTATTCTTTAATCTTTAGTTGTGCGTTCGTAATTTTTAAAGCTATGTGTTTTACATACCATAGAGGGGTATTTAAGAAAAGAATAAGAATTTCATTTTTTCAAGCAGTTTGAGCTTTGCATTTTTATTTTAAATTTTTGATATAAAATACAATAGGTTTTATATATTTTATTTTAATATGAATTAATATATATACAATAAGCTGGACCGTTTTTAGGATGCTTTTATAAAAAAGCAGGCGAAAGTTCTTCAAAGTTGAAAAATTTTAATTCGGACATACGAAAAATCCTAAGGATAAAATATGAGTCAAGACTATTTTTTATTTTTATCAAATATTGAGCCTTTTTCGTTTTTACCTGAAAAAGAGATTAAACATATATCAGACTTGATTCAAGTTGAGTTCTTTAATGAAAAAAAAATATTGTTTCGTCAGGGAATATCAAGATTAGAAAAAATATATATATTAAAAGAAGGCACAGCAGAGCGCTTTTATGAATCTATAGATAAAAAAATAGTCAGAGATGCTTTACATAAAGGTGAAATTTTTGGCGGAATATCAATTCTTTTGAATGAATCTATTGCAATAAGATCTTTGGAAATACAGGATAATACCTCTTTTTATACATTTCCTAAAAACGTTTTTATATCTTTATGTGATAAATATGAGGAGTTTAAATACCACTTTACCAATATATTCGGAAAAAGAATGCTTGATAAAACATATTTAAATCTCATTGTAAAAAAAAAAAGTGATAAAGAACAATCGATACAATTTTTTAGTAATTCCATATCAAGCGTGATAAGACGGAATGTACTTTTCTGCGGTGTAAACAATTCTATAAAAGATGCTGCAATTTTAATGAAACAGCACAGATGCAGTTCTATTCTAATAAAACAGGACGGCAGATTTATAGGTATAGCTACAGATCAGGATTTTAGAAATAGAGTTGTGGCTGCTGATTTAAAAATTTCAAATCCTATTTCAGATATAATGTCTGATCCGTTAATAAGCATATCAGAACATTCAAGTGTCTTTGAAGCCTTCATAAAAATAATGAAAACAGGCGTAAAACATTTAGCTGTAATCAACAATGAGAATGATGCAGTAGGCGTGATTTCAAATAGCGATCTTATCAATGCCCAAGGCAAACTTCCTTTTTTATTTATAAAAGAAATAAATAAGGCTGTATCCTATGAAGAAATATCAAAAAAACAAAAACAGCTCCCTCAAAGCATTTATATCTTAATAAATGAGGGTGCAAAAGCTCAAAATATAAATAACTTTGTTACTGCAATAACAGATGCGATTTTAGAGAAGCTGATAAAATTTGCTATTGAGGAAATAGGACAACCTCCTGTCAAGTTTGCCTTTATGGTTATGGGAAGCGAAGGAAGAAAAGAACAAACGCTTAAAACAGATCAGGATAATGCGATTATATTTGAAGATGTAAATGGGAAAGAATTGGAATCCGTAAATGCATATTTTTTAAGAATAGGCGAACATGTATGTAATATGCTTGATAAAATAGGATATGATTTTTGTCAAGGTGATATAATGGCAAAAAATCCCAAATGGTGTCAGCCTGTTTCTGTATGGAAAAAATATTTTAAAGAATGGATATATAACGCGAATTCCGAGGCCCTTCTCCAGATAAGTATTTTTTTTGATTTTCGTTTTGGATATGGAGATATAGGTTTAGTAAATGAGCTTAGAGAGGACTTTTTTAATCTTTTGGGCAACAGCAGGGGTTTTTTCAGGTATATGGCTGCAAACACAACTCATTTTAGAGTACCTATAGGTTTTTTTGGTAATTTCATTGTTGAATCTCAAGGTAAATTTAAAAATACTTTTGATATTAAAGCCCCTATGATGCTCGTGGTAGATTTTGCAAGAGTATATGCGCTTCAACATAAAATATCGGCTACAAATACTATGGAACGATTAGAGTTGCTATATAAAAAAAATGCAATAAGCGGATCCGATTATAATGATATCACTCATTCTTATAGCTATATGATGAATTTAAGATTTATCAATCAAATAAATGGAATCATCAATGAAGGTGGAGAACCTAATAATAATATTAATCCTAAAAAGCTATCAAGAATAGAGCAGCAGACATTAAAAGAGATATTTAAAAAAATAGAAGCGTGGGTAAAACTTCAACAGGATTTCTTAAGAGTAATATGATTTGGAAAATGTTTCTCATAAAAGACAATAAAAATAACGGATCGGTTTTAAGGGGTGAACATCAGAACTTACAAATCTAAGGGCGACTTATCTTCCGGTTTGTAATCAATAATTGCTTGAGCTTGGTCTAATGGTTCTTCTGGTGGTTCTTCCAACAAAAGCAGAGGCCCTCCTCCGTCTTGGGAGTGATATTCCAGACTGAGACGATGTTTTTCAACTTCAATATGACTGTCAATGCTTTTACTGGCAAGCAGATAGCGCAGATAAATGATCCAAAGCCCTACGCAGAAAACAATCACTACCAGTGCTACAAATATCCATTTATACTGAATGAAAAAATCAATCCCGATGTGCCCTAGGTAGGTGAGCATGTTTGGAATGATCCAGTATGAAATCACACCAATGAATACCAAAAAGCCGATGTTGAAAATATTCATACGGCCAATGCGGTTTAAAATCGACTCCAACTTAGTCTCAGTGACTGGTTGATTTACAAGCCCTGGGTCGTTTCCCTCCACTTTCTCACCATGGAAAATCACAAGATAGGCTTTGACAACAAATGCAAAGAGCATCATAGCCCCAATGGGTATACAGATGGCCGCCACGAACCAGGCCCGAAATGGAAAAGGTACTTTTTGGGTATTGAGTTGTACCGTGTAATTTTCAAGGGGGCCAAACACCTGCTCAAAATTATGTTTGTTGAAATCGCTTAGATTATTCCCACTGGATTCGTGTATGAGATTACCCTGGTTATCTAGGACCTGAAGGATAGATTTTTTGCCTGCCGTCATGGCCGCCAGGGCGAAAATTTCGATTTCAAGCAAGAAAATGCCCACAATAATGATAGTAAAAAGGCCCTTGTTTTCCTGCAATAGATTGGTGATTCGAGATGATTTCACGGCATTACTTTTCTTAACACTGGCAATTTGGCCAAATTATACATAGGGATAAGAATCAATTTAAATAATTTCAAAAACAGTCGATGCCAATTAATTTTTATCATTCTTGCTGTGTCTTTGTTCATTAAAATTAATACATGCTATTTTAAATTTAAAAAGGTGGGACAAACTAAAGTCCCACCCTGTAATGTCTCTTTATTGCTCAGCCTTACATAGATGTAGAACAAACGCCTGCTGACAGGAACTCTCTGTTCATACGAGCAATATTGGTTATTTGAATATTTTTAGGACATGATGCTTCGCATTCTCTTTCGTTTGAGCAGTTGCCGAAACCGCAACTATCCATAGCTCTTACCATAGCCAATGCGCGTTTAGCTGCTTCAGGTCTACCCTGGGGAAGCAGAGCGAGATGGGAAATCTTAGCGCCGACAAAAAGCATTGCAGAAGCATTCGGGCATGCAGCAACACATGCGCCGCAACCAATACATTCTGCTGCATTCATAGCAAGTTCACCGGTTTCATAGGTAACCGGGAAAATATTTGCGTCCGGAGCGCCCCCGGCTTTAGCAGTTATATAACCGCCGGCCTGGATAATCTTATCAAAGGCACTTCTATCGATAACAAGATCTTTTACGACCTTAAACGCTTTTGCTCTGAAGGGCTCAATAAATATGGTGTCGCCATCTTTGAAACGTCTCATGTGAAGCTGGCAAAGGGTAGTTCCTTTTTCTTCTCCGTGAGCATAGCCGTTTACAACCTGACCGCACATTCCGCAAATACCCTCGCGGCAGTCATGATCAAAGGCAATGGGTTCTATACCGGCAATTGTGAGATCATCATTAACGATATCAAGCATTTCCAAAAAAGAGGCGTCAGTAGAAATATGCTTTGCCTGATAGGTTTCAATTTTACCTTTCTTTTCACCCCTCTTCTGGCGCCAGACCTTTAGTGTCAGATTTAAAAATTTTTCTTCCATCACTTGTAGCTCCTTTGCGTTAATTTCACACTCTCAAAAACAAGTGGTTCTGTGTTACGTATCGGGTCTTTACCTTCACCCGCATATTCCCAAGCAGCTACATGGCAGAAGTTTTCATCATCTCTCTTGGCTTCGTTTTCTTCTGTCTGGGACTCTTCCCTGAAATGCCCACCACAGGATTCTTGACGGGTCAGCGCATCACGGGCCAGAAGCTCGCCGAATTCAAGGTAATCAGCAAGTCTGTAGCCTTTTTCCAGAGTCTGGTTAAAATCTTTGCTGCTTCCTGTGACATCCACATTCTCCCAGAAGTCTGCGCGAAGTGCTTGAATCTTCTGGATCGCTGTTTTCAGTCCGGCATCATTACGGGCCATGCCGCAGTAATCCCACATAATCAGGCCAAGCTCTTTGTGAATATCATCAACGGTTCTCTTACCCTTAATATTCATCAGCTTGTTCAATTTCTCACTAAGCTGTTTTTCTGCATCTTTAAACGCCTGGTGAGAGGTGTTTACTGGAGACAGAGACTGGGTTGCAAGGTATCCGCCGATGGTATAGGGAAGGACAAAATATCCGTCTGAAAGGCCCTGCATCAATGCACTTGCGCCCAGACGGTTTGCGCCGTGGTCAGAGAAGTTGGCTCCACCCAGACAGAAAAGTCCCTCACGGCTTGTCATCAGGTTATAATCAACCCAGGTGCCGCCCATAACATAGTGGATGGCAGGATAGATTTTCATGGGAACTTTATACGGATCTTCATCCTGAATCTTATGGTACATCTGGAAAAGGTTGCCATATTTTGCTCTGATGACAGCTTCACCATCGCGTTTGATTGCTTCGGTAAAATCCAGATATACGGCAAGTCCTGTGTTGCCAACGCCTCTTCCTTCATCGCACGCTATTTTTGCATTACGGGAAGCCACATCGCGAGGAACAAGGTTACCGAAACTTGGATATTTACGCTCCAGGTAGTAATCTCTTTCGTTTTCAGGAATTTGATCCGGACTGCGTTTATCGCCCTTATTAATTGGAACCCAAATTCTACCGTCATTTCTGAGACTTTCACTCATCAGCGTCAGTTTAGACTGGTAGTCTCCATGCACGGTAATACATGTGGGATGGATCTGGGTATAACATGGGTTGGCAAAGGCGGCGCCTTTTTTGTAAGCAGCCCAACATGCAGAGACATTGGAATGCATACCACTGGTGGACAGGAAGTATACATTGTCGTATCCGCCTGTGGCAAGAACTACGGCATGGGCTGAATGACTTTCAATTTCTCCGGTTACCAGATCACGGCAAACAACACCCCTGGCGCAACCGTCTACAACAACGATATCAAGAATATCTTTTCTTGGGTACATTTGTACACCGCCAAGACCGATTTGACGACTTAGCTGGCCGTAAACGCCGAGAAGTAACTGCTGCCCCGTCTGCCCTCTGGCATAAAAGGTACGTTGAACCTGGGACCCGCCGAAGGAACGGTTGGCCAGAAGCCCACCGTATTCTCTTGCAAAGGGAACACCTGTGGCAACACACTGGTCAATAATATTGTTGGCATTCTGTGCAAGACGATAGACATTTGCTTCTCTTGCACGGTAATCCCCGCCCTTGATTGTATCATAAAAAAGATTATAAACGCTGTCGCCGTCACCAGGATAATTTTTTGCTGCGTTGATACCGCCCTGGGCTGCAATACTGTGTGCTCTTCGCGGAGAGTCTTGGATGCAGAAATTTTTTACCTTATACCCAAGATCTGCCAAAGTTGCCGCGGCTGAACCGCCGGCAAGTCCTGTTCCCACAACAATGATTTCAAATTTTCTTTTATTTGCAGGATTGACTCTTTTTAAATCAAATTTATATCTATCCCATTTGCCCTCTAGAGGACCTGACGGAACATTGGAATTTAATTGCATGTATCCCCCTGATTATTGATAGTTATAGCTATGATATCATATTAAAAGCGATTGGAATTAAACCAAACCCTGCCCCGACAATTACACTAAAAAGCATACCAAACCCTCTGACGATAGGCATATACTTCGGATGACTGGCGCCAAAGGACTGGAAAGCACTCCAAAAGCCGTGATTTACATGAAATGCCACCACTACCATAGAGACGATATAGAACGCAAGATACGCAGGCTTGGCAAAAACCCCGGCTGTGACATCAAAGGTAGTTAAGGTGGAGTGATCGGCAAATTTCATAGAAACAAGATGAACTACTATAAAAACCAATATAAAAAGACCTGTGTAGGGCATAGTTCCCGATGCCAATGTCCGGCCGCCGGCATTTGACTTTTTCTTGTATTTAACAGGTCTTGCAGCAAGGTTTTGAAAATAGAGAATAAGTGCCGTACCGATGTGAATGAGTGCAAAAACAATCAAACCCGCTTCTGCGATGTGAATAAGTACCCCAAGCGCATGAAGATGCTCAACATAAGCATTAAACGCATCTTTTCCGCCATAAACAAACAGGTTTCCAATGAGGTGACTTGTCAGGAAGAGGCAGAAAGCGAGACCGGTTACTGCCATAAACTGCTTCTTGGCTATAGAGCAGCTAAAAGTTCGTACCAGCCAGTTCATAATTTAATCCTTTCTAAATTGGACAAGATTGCATAAATTTATGCAATACTGCCTTAAATTTTAATAAAATTAAATACTAAATCGTATTCAGCGAAAAAGTGCCAATATTTTTTTTATCTCCTCCTTTTAATCCTCCTTATTTTGACTAATATTATTAATATATACCCATTGTAATACCAAACAAAATAAAGCCCTGTCGAATGCATACGACCCATGGAAGCTTAAAATGTATAAACAATACATATTGAATTGTCAATATAAAATTATTAATTAATTTTTCTACAATTTTGGTAATATTTTCAAAGACTTCACTTTTAACACAGGTACTTCAACACGCTGTTTTTAATGAGTTTTTAATGAGTTTTTAATGGTTATTATTCCAGTTCGTTCATCTGCGCGTCGTTGACAGCCACTGCTGCCATATTGACAATATCCGAGACATCATCTGCGCGCTGCAGCACATGAATGGGTTTTTTCATTCCCATAAGGATGGGGCCCACAGCAACGGCATTTCCCAATTTGGCAAGCATCTTATAGGTAATATTACCTGATTGCAGGTCCGGAAAGATAAAAACATTTGCATCCCCTCTGAGGTTGGAGAAGGGATATTGACTTTTGACAATTTCCGGATCCAGGGCAACATTAGCCTGAATTTCCCCGTCTACCGTCAGCTCCGGAGCCCGTTCCTTAACCAGTTCGGTTGCTTTTTTCACTTTCTGGGTTAATGGATGCTGGACACTGCCGAAGTTGGAAAAGGAGAGCATGGCAACGCGTGGCGTGATGTCAAAACGCTGTGCCTGTTCAGCTGCCAAGATGGCGGTTTCCGCCAGTTCTTCTGCGGTCGGTTCAATGGTAACGGTGGTATCGGCGCAAAAAACCACCTCTTTTTTGAACACCATCATGTACAGGCCATGCACCTTAGACAAGCCGTCCTTTTTACCAACCACTTCTATGGCCGGCAGGATGACATCAGGATAATGGGCATTGATGCCGGAAAGCAGGGCGTCCGCATCTCCTTGTTCCACCATGATGGCGCCGAAATAATTTCCATCCTCCTGCAGACGGCGACGGGCATCATAGCGTGTCATGCCCTTGCGTTGGCGCTTGGCAAAGAGCACTTCCGAATACGCGTTAAGTTTTTCACTTTTACGAGGATTGATGATTTCCGTTCCCCGCAGCTCAATATTGAGAGCATTGGCCTTTTCGCGGATGACTTTTTCTTCGCCAATAAGAATCGGGATGGCTATCCTTTCGTCCAGGAGCACCTGTACGGAACGCAGGATTTTATCTTCTTCACCTTCCGGAAAGACCACTCGTTTAGGTGCCGCTTTTGCTTTGTTGATCATGGTACGCATGATCTCTTTTGAGCGCCCCTGCAATGCTTCCAGGTGTTCGGTGTATTTCTCCATGTCCAGAATGGGCCTGCGGGCGACACCGGAATCCATGGCTGCCTGGGCAACGGCGGGTGCCATGCGTAACAAGACCCGGGGATCAAAAGGTTTGGGTAGAAGATATTCACGCCCGAATTTGATTTCACTGTTGCCATAGGCACGGCGTACGGAATCGGGAACATCTTCTTTTGCCAGTTGGGCAAGGGCATGAACTGCCGCCAGTTTCATCTCATCATTAATGGCGCTGGCATGGGTGTCCAGCGCGCCACGGAAGAGAAAAGGAAAACACAAGACATTGTTTACCTGGTTGTTATAGTCAGAACGTCCGGTGCCAATGATAACGTCATCACGCACTTTTTTTGCCTCGTTCGGCGTGATCTCCGGATCAGGATTGGCCATGGCAAAAACAATCGGGTCTTTGGCCATGACGCGCAGCATGTCGGCGGTCAGCGCCCCTTTGACCGAAACCCCGAAAAAAATATCCGCACCTTTCATGGCATCTTCAAGGGTACGGGCATCCGTTTGTGCTGCCAAGCGTTCTTTATACGGGTTCATACCCACGGTGCGACCTTTATATATAACACCCTTGGAATCGCAGAGGATCAACTTTTTTTTGTTAACACCCATGGAAATTAACAGGTTTGCGCAGGCAATCCCGGCGGCTCCGGCCCCGTTAAAGACAATTTTGATCTCTTCGATCTTTTTTTCCACGAGTTCAAGGGCATTGATCATGCCGGCTGCGGCAATAATCGCCGTTCCGTGCTGGTCATCATGGAACACTGGGATGTTCATGGTTTTTTGCAGCGCTTCTTCGATATAAAAGCATTCCGGCCCTTTGATATCTTCCAAATTGATACCGCCAAAGGTCGGTTCAAGCAACTGTACTGTACGGATCAATTCGTCGGGATCTTTGGTGTTCAGTTCAATATCAAAAACATCAATGTCGGCAAAACTCTTGAACAGGACGCCTTTCCCCTCCATAACCGGCTTAGCTGCAAGCGGGCCGATATCTCCAAGGCCGAGCACTGCCGTTCCGTTGGAAACAACAGCGACAAGATTTCCCTTGGTGGTATATTCATAAGCCATATCCGGCTCTTTTTCAATTGCCAGACAGGGTTGCGCAACACCTGGGCTGTAGGCAAGAGACAGGTCTCTGCTTGTTGCGCATGGTTTGGTGGTGATGACTTCAATTTTACCCTTACGGCCACTCCGGTGATATTCCAGGGCATCAATGAATTTTGACATTGTTTATTCCTTTAAATATAGGTAAATAGCAGTCTATTTAACGCAGGATTTAGGGCAGAAAAAGAGGTATTATGTATTTTTTATATTAGGACTATTTCTAATATAGATTAATTTTACATATAAAACAAACAGCAACTCAAAATAAAAACAGACTTTTTAAACTTAAAACCGATTAAATAAAAAACAACCCGAAAACAGGTCGGCTAAAAAGGCTTGACACGAACGGCCCGCTTAATTAGGTATGTAGCCAATACCTGATGTACAACATAAGGAAACATTGAGAAATTACCGGAAACTGCCGTTTTTTTTACTTTTATATATATTTTTAGACGCGTCTTTTTCAGACCCTCTGCACGGGGAGCCTTGATGTAGACCTTTTAAGAGAGAACAAAGGATCTTAAACCATTGGCGGACCGGAAACCGGGAAAGCCCATGGTTTTTTTTGCCGAAAAAATTTAATGATAAAGGAAGAGTTACCATGAAACAAAAACACCTTGTACTTGCAATGCTTGTCACTATCCTGTCGATATTTCTGGTATCAGAGGCCATGGCGGCAGACGTTTACAAAATCGGTGGCATTTTTTCGGTCACCGGAAGTGCCTCGTTTTTGGGAGATCCTGAAAAGAAAACCATGGAAATGATGGTTGAACAGATCAATGCCGCCGGCGGTATTGACGGACACATGCTTGAGGCGGTGATCTATGACTCCGAAGGAGATCCTGCCAAAGCCGTATCCGCCGTAAACAAACTGATCCACAAGGATCAGGTCATCGCCATCATCGGTCCCTCCACCACACCGACTACCCTTGCCATTGTCAATTTCACCAAGCGGGCCAAAGTGCCTTTGATCAGCTGTGCCGCCGGCATTAAAATCACCACTCCGGTGGATCCCTGGGTATTCAAAACCGCCCAGAGCGATTTGCTGGCCGTGGCAGCCGTATACCAGCAGATGCAAGCCGCCGGCATTAAAAAAATCGGCATACTCACAGTCTCCAATGCATATGGTGAAAGCGGAAAATTACAGCTTTTGGATCAGGCCGAAAAATTCGGTATCCAGGTCATCTTAAGTGAAAATTTTGGCGACAAAGATACCGATACCACTGCCCAGCTGGCTAAAATCAAGGCTGCCGGTCCGGACGCCATTGTGTGCTGGGGTACCAATCCCGGTCCGGCAGTCGTGGCAAAAAACGCAAAACAGCTGAAGATCGACATTCCGCTGTACCAGAGCCACGGGGTGGGATCACCCAAATTCATTGAACTTGCCGGAGATGCCGCCGACGGCAACATCCTGCCCACGGGCAAAATTCTTGTGACCAGCCTTTTAGATGATTCCGACCCCCAGAAGAAAGTACTTGAAGATTATCAAACCGCGTATGGAAATAAATATTCCGCAGCCGTATCAGGATTTGGCGGGTATGCATATGATGCCGTGAAGCTTCTGGCCGGTGCATTAAAAGGCAGCGGCGGAGATAAGGAAAAAATCCGGGACAATCTGGAAGCCACCAAAGGTTACGTGGGGGCCACAGGAGAATTCAACTTCACTGCCGAGGACCATAATGGCCTATCCCCGGCTGCATTTGTCATGGTGAAAATCAAAAACGGCACCTGGGCCCTCTTAAAATAATATGCAAGAAATTGTCCAATATTTGTTTTCAGGTATTACCACCGGCGCCGTCTACGCCGTGATCGCCGTGGGGCTGTCCATGCTTTACAGCTCCACGGAGCTGATCAACTTTGCGCACGGGGAGTTTGTCATGATCGGGGCGCTTGCCATGGTGACGCTGTGGGTGCGCTTAAGCCTGCCCCTGCCCCTGGCCGTGGCAGGCGCTGTGGCAACCGGCTGTATCCTTGGGCTTGTATTTGAACGGCTTGCCATCCGTACGGCCCGAAATCCTAAACCGATTACCCTGATTATTATTACAGTGGGGGCAGGCATTTTCCTAAAAGGCGCGGCCATGATAGTCTGGGGAAAAGACCCTTTCAGCATGCCCTCGTTTTCAAGCCATGAATCCATTGAAATTTTTGGTGCTGCCCTTCTGCCGCAGAGCATCTGGATTGTTACAGCCGCCCTGGTGCTGGCAGGCGGTATCCATCTGTTCCTGAAACAGACGCTCACCGGCAAAGCCATGGTGGCCTGTGCCGTCAACAAAAAAGCGGCCTGGCTCTCCGGCATCCCGTCGGAAAAAATGGGGATTCTGGCCTTTGGCATCAGCGCCGGCTGCGGGGCGGTGGCAGGGATCTTCATTGCCCCCATTACCATGAGCTCCTATGACATGGGCACCATCCTCGGGCTGAAAGGGTTTTGTGCCGCTATGATCGGGGGGCTTGGCAGCCTGTGGGGGGCCTTTGCCGGCGGACTGCTTCTGGGCATTCTGGAATCCTTGGGTGCAGGTCTCATATCGTCAGGTTTAAAAGATGCCATAGCTTTTGTGCTCCTGCTTCTGATTCTCTACATCCGGCCGGGCGGACTGTTTGCGGCCAAAGAGGCCAAGCGGTTTTAGATGATGACGGATAAAAATAAATATATCTGGATTGAATACTTAGGCTTTATATGTGCGGTGTCGGCATTTGGACTTGTCACGGAAAACACCTATTATCTTCAGATCATGACCTTTATCGGAATCAACACCCTCCTAGGATTAGGCCTTAACATGCTCATGGGGTACACCGGCCAGGTCTCTTTAGGCCATGCCGCCTTTTACGGCATCGGGGCCTATACCACGGCCATCCTCTCAGGCACATACGGCATAAACCCCTGGCTGGCCCTGGTGTGCGCGGTGGCTGCCGCAGTGCTCATTGCCTTTATTGTGGGGCTTCCCACCCTGAGACTTTCCGGCTATTACCTTGCCATGGGCACACTCGGCTTCGGCATGATTGTCAATATTGTGATTCGAGAGTGGGCCGACGTGACCGGCGGGGCATCGGGATTTGTGGGGATACCCGTCCTGGAGGCAGGCCCTCTGGTCTTCATGGCCGGACCCGGTTACTATTTCCTTGTTTGGGGCATTGTGTGTGTCGCCATGATCATTTGCCGCAGGCTTCTTGCCTCCCGCACGGGCCGTGCGCTTCGGGCTATCCATGACGGAGAAAAAGCCGCTGTTGCCATAGGTATAAACACCCACTTTCTCAAACTTGAAATATTTATGTTTTCAGCCGCCCTGGCTGCCGTTGCAGGTTTTTTGTACGCCCATTTTGTCCTTTTTATCAGTCCTGAGTCATTCGGGTTTATGTTCTCCATAAAAATAGTCACCATGGTGGTGATCGGCGGCATGGCAAGCGTATGGGGGGCGCTGCTTGGTGCAGCCGTACTGACCCTTCTGCCCGAAGTGCTCCACGGATTTGCCGAATATGAAATGATCATTTTCGGAACTGTTTTAATGGTTGTCATGATATTCATGCCCCAGGGGTTGAACCGGGGGATCATGGATATGATCCGGACAGCCCGGAGGGCCAAGGCATGATACTGTCACAACAACCGCCTGAAATCCGGGCCGAACAGATCCTTGAGGTCCAGGATCTGACCAAAATGTTCGGCGGCGTCAAGGCCCAGGACCAAATCAGTTTTTCCATTGAAAAAGGCATCGTATGCGGACTGATCGGTCCCAACGGGGCCGGGAAAACCACGCTGTTCAACATGATCACCGGCATTTACCGGCCCGATGCGGGCAAGGTGATTTTCAATGGAAAAAACATCAAAAAAACGCCGGTTCACAGACTGGTGAAAGCAGGGGTGGCCAGGACCTTTCAGCATGTGGAGCTTTTTTCATCCATGACCTTGCTGGAAAACATCATGGTTGGCATGCATGTACGCACCAAAGCAGGCTTCTGGGCCGCCGTCACCCGGATGCCGGCCATGAAAAAAGAAGAGCGAGACTCCCGCCGGCGGGCGGAAGCGTTGCTTGAATTCACAGGTCTTTCAACAGATACCCATAAAATGGCAGGCGATCTGCCCGCAGGCCGGCAGAAAACCGCACAAATTGCCCGGGCATTGGCTTCGGATCCCCTGCTGCTCCTGCTTGACGAGCCGGCTGCCGGATTGAACGCGGTTGAAACCCACGCCCTGGGCAAACTGATCCAAAAAATTAAAGAATCCGGTATCACGATGATGCTGGTGGAACATGACATGAGCCTGGTTATGGGGATGTCCGACAAGGTGGTCGTTCTGGACCAGGGGAAAAAATTAGCCGAAGGCACACCCCGACAAATCCAGCGCAATGAGGCCGTAATGTCAGCCTACCTAGGCAACGGATAATATTTGGATGACAACTCACCCATCTGCGGCGTTGCTGCAAAAATTTGTAATCCTCACATACTATCATGTATGCTCCGGTTACAAATTTCCTTGCGCCTTGCAGCTGGGCAAGTTCTCATCCAAATAAAAAACAATCGGACAAAACTTTTTTATGCTGAAAATTAAAAACCTGAGATGCTGTTACGGAAATATTGCCGTGGTTCATACGGTAAGTCTTTCGGTGAGACAAGGGGAGCTGATCTCCATCATCGGTGCCAACGGCGCAGGCAAAAGCACCCTTTTAGCCGCGGTGTGCGGCCTGTTAAAAAACTGGTCCGGGGAGATCGAGTTCAAAGGCCGCCCCCTTAATGGCATGTCAGCACCGGCCATTGTCAGGCAGGGTATCAGCATGGTGCCCGAAGGTCGGCAGATATTTTCACCCCTAAGCGTTATGGACAACCTGAAAATGGGGGCATATACCCGGTTCAAAAAAGATGGAAAAAGCCGTGTGGCCGAAGATCTTGATATGGTGATTCAGATGTTTCCCATTTTAAAGGAACGGGCAGGCCAGTTGGCCGGCACACTGTCAGGAGGCGAGCAGCAGATGCTCGCCATTGGCAGGGCTTTGATGGCGCGCCCTACCCTGCTCGTACTGGACGAGCCATCCATGGGCCTTGCCCCCAAAATTGTGGAGATGATTTTTTCCACGATCCAGGATCTGTCACACAGCGGGGTGACTATTCTTCTGGTTGAGCAGAATGCCAGGGCGGCTTTGAAAATTGCTGACCGGGGCTATGTGCTTGAAACGGGTAAAATGGTACTCCAGGGCAGTGCAGATGAACTTTTAGTGGATGATGATGTGAAGCGTGCCTACCTTGGCAAAGATTACGGCGACTTTTTGGACGAAAGGAATCAATAATGTCCGAACAGATAAATATGACCGCAGATATGGATGACAACGACAAGGCCCAGCGTCAACTTGAGCGCCTGCAGGCCACCGTGAACCGGGCGTGCAAAAATGTTCCCTTCCACCGAAACCGCATCCAGGAAACAGGTCTTTCAGACATTACCGGGCTTGAAGACATTGAAAAGCTGCCTTTCATGGACAGAACACACCTGGCCACCCACTATCCCTACGGACTTTTTGCCGTCCCCCTGAAGGATATTGTCCGCATCCACACTGCGCCCGGATCCGGTACAAGCCCCTCCATCAGCGGGTATACAAAAACGGATCTGATGATCTGGGAAAAAATGGTTGCAGGTGCCTATGCCGAAGCCAATGTAACGGACAGGGATATTATCCTGGTTCACCTGCCGCCGGGCCTTGCCAACTGGGCCAGGGACTACAAAGACGGGGGTGAGGCCATAGGCGCCGGCGTGATTCCCAATGCCCCCCTGTCCGTGGCCAAAACCCTGATGGTGCTCAGAGACTACAAGGTAACAACCCTTGTAAGCACCCCAGCCTTTGCCCGGCACCTGACAGCCCACATGTTTGACCGAGAGTGCCATCCCAACGAATTGAACCTGAAACAAATCATCCTTGTGGGCGAGCCGGATGACGGGCATACAGTCACCGAACTCAGGGAAAGTCTTCATGTGGATGTCTGGCTCAATTACGGCTTAAGTGAGATCCCGGGGCCTGCCATTGCCTATGAATGCCGATATCATGACGGACTGCACATGAATGATGACCACATTCTGCCCGAAATCATTGATCCTTCGACAGGCAGGCCTGTTCCGACAGGGGAAAAAGGAGAACTGGTCCTGACCACGCTGTCAGCCCGTGCATTCCCGCTGATCCGCTTTCGTACCGGTGACATGGCAAAATTCTTTCCCCAGGCGTGCCCTTGTGGTGCAACCTCGACCCGGATAGAGTGGCTGGCTGAACAGGCTGATAATTACATGCTCATCTCAGGTATCCGGGTATCCCAGGCCCAAGTCAAGGAAAACCTTAAAAACGCATTAAAGATGCCGGGCATCCGTTGTACCATGGAAAAAGAGTGCCGGGCCGGAACGGACATGCTGCTGATATCCCTGATTATGGATGACTACCTGTTTTCAGATGAAATCAAACATCTGCAGCAGCTGATCACATACGCCGAAGAGACCCTGACAGAACAAAACGGCATCAAGGTGAAAATCCGCCTGATACAGCAACGGGTTTAACCTTTCAACAATAACCGATACAAATCGGGATACCTGTTCCATCACTTAAAAACTTATATATGAACCCTATTAAAATCACAAGACAGGTTAAAGCCCTGGGCCTTTGCTCGGGCGGGCTTGACAGCATACTATCGGCCATCTTGCTCAAGGACCAGGGCATTGATGTGACCTGGATCAGTTTTGAAACACCCTTTTTTGATGCCAAGGCCGCAAAAAAGGCCTCGAAACAGACCGGCATCCCCTTGATCGTAAAAGATATTAGAGAAGCCTACATGGAAATGATGAAAGCCCCCAAAGCGGGGTTCGGCAAAAACATGAACCCCTGCATGGACTGCCATACATTGATGTTTGCCAAAGCAGGCGCCATAATGGCGCAAATAGGGGCTGATTTTTTATTTTCAGGTGAGGTGGTGGGGCAGCGGCCAAAATCCCAGACAAAAAGCGCCCTGCGCTATGTTGAAAAAAATTGCGGTTATGACGGCCTGATACTTCGTCCTTTAAGTGCAGGCATACTGCCCGAGACCATTGCCGAACAAAAGGGGCTTGTGGACAGAAGCCGCCTTCTGTCCATCAGCGGTCGGAGCAGAAAACCCCAGACCGCCCTGGCAAAAAAGTACGGCATCACGGAATATCCCTCTCCGGCCGGCGGATGTCTGCTCACGGACAAGGGCTATTCCCAGCGGTTAAGAGATCTTTTATATGTCCAGAAAACAGAAGATAAAACCCAGCTGAACCTGCTTAAACACGGCAGGCACTTCCGCCTGGACAGCAGATCCAAACTTGTGGTGGGAAAAAATAAGGCAGAAAACAAACGGATCATGGATCTCTACGACCCCCAAACCCACATCCGGCTTCGCTGTACCCACCTGCCCGGCCCCGACGCCCTGGTTTTCGGACAGACCGATGAGGCCGCCCTGCACCTGGCCGCTACGATCACATCCGGATACACCAAAGCATCTGCCGGTGCGTTAACTACTATTAGTGTTTTTCAAAAACAGGGAACAAAGGAGATAGAGGTTGTCGCACCGGAATCAGGGGCATTTCATAATCTGTTGATACAATCCCCCTGACCCTCCCCAGCCCTTTTTCTTAACCTTGCTCTTAATCTTACTCCTGTTATTCATCATCATGGGAACCGGGTAAAGCAAGAGAATTAATATTTGGACGTAGAATTGGGCTTAAAATGTTTATACTTTGTTGACACAACTTCTTTTGTGCTGCAATGTATGTTTATACAATGCTTAAACTCTTGAAGGAGCACAAAATGACAGAACTCGTGATTAAAAAGTGGGGTAACAGCTTGGCAGCAAGGATACCAAAAGTGATTGCTGACATGATTCAGCTTGAAAAAGATCAGATCGTTACCATTGAGGCGAAAGACGGAAGGATTATTATTACCCCTATCAAAAAGAAGAAAGATTATACACTTGACGAACTTTTAAACCAATGTGATCCCAAGGCTGTTGCCTTGAATGCCGAGGATAAGGCATGGTTGAACGACAAG
>AMWB02095337.1_pt3 | contig 24580 bp, 24 predicted proteins | sample 200311 | NCBI WGS metagenome assembly AMWB02 (sample SAMN02737377, study PRJNA173069) | bioreactor metagenome | biome: anode biofilm in microbial fuel cells | place: USA: California | collected 2010-12-16 | reverse complement strand
CCCGTCGGGTATGATGACGGCGGAGCCGCCGTTTTTGATCCGCCGGATGAGTTCGGCCAGCGCCCGCCGCCCGCCTTTGTTCGTCGACCCCCGGATGGTTTGAAACCCCTGCCGCTGCAGGATGCGGGCGATGATCTCTCCGTCTTCGGACCGGCTCACCAGAATCGACGCCGGATAGCCCTTGTAAAGGTAGCTGAACGCCAGAATACGTGAATGCCATGTCGCGGCGATATACTGATAGCTCCCGCCCGACGGATCGCCCAGTTTCGGATCGCGGCCGGCATAGTGCATCCGGGCCGTTGCAAAAATCACGTCGATGAGGCGGGCTCCCAGTATCCCGACCAGCCGCCATTTGCGTTCGTTCATGACACCGCCCTCCCCTCCCGCCGTGCAAGAAGCGACAGGGCGATCTCCGCCGTGCGCTCCGATGCGCCGGATCCGCCCAGGCGCTTTCGCAGCGCAATCAGCGCCCTTCTCATCGCAAGAAGCCGATCCGGATCGGCCAGCAGGCCGGTGACGGCACAGGCGATGCCTTCGGGGGATGCGTCGTCTTGAACCAATTCGGGAACGAGGCGCCGCCCGGCAATCAAATTGACGAGACTGATGTGCTCGACGCGGATCAAGGCTCTGCCCAGGCGGTAACTGAGCGGGGACACCCTGTAGACGACGACCATGGGAACGCCTGCGATCGCCGTCTCGAGCGTGACGGTCCCCGAGGCGGCGACCACCAGGGTCGATCGGCGATAGATATCGGCAAGACCGCCGGCGTCCACCGCGATGTCCGCCCGGGGCCGCCGCGTGGACATGACGGCCGCGAGCTGGGCCGCGCTGATCGAGGCGGAACGCGACACCAGGAATCTTGCGCCGGGATGGCGGACGTTCAGGATGTCGGCCGCCGCCAGCATCACCGGCAGCAGCCGAGCGACCTCGCCTTCCCGGGAGCCGGGCAGAAGCCCGATCACCGGAGGATCCTCCAGCCGTCCGCGGTATTCGCCGGAATGCGGAAGAGACAGATCGGCGGACGCATGGCTCTGCACGTCGTCCATGAGGGGATGGCCCACGAACGTCGCCGGGATGTCGTGGCGGCGGTAAAACGCCTCTTCGAACGGCAGAATGACGGCCATATGGTCGATCCGCCTGCCGATTTTATGAACCCGGCCCGACCGCCACGCCCATATCTGCGGACTGATGTAATAAAGAACGGGAATGCCAAGCTTTCCGGCATAGGCCGCCGCATGGAGGTTGAAATCGGGAAAATCGATCAGGATCAAGAGGCCGGGACGCTGTCGCAGCATCCGTTTGACGGCGGACATCGCCCTCACGATACTGCCCGCTTTGGAGAACACCTCGGTCAGGCCCACCACCGACAGCCGTGATGCATTCACCCGGATGTCGACGCCGGCCGCGGCCATCCGTTCTCCGCCGACGCCCATAAACGTAAGCTGGGGATTCTTTCCGACCATGGCACGCACCAGCTTCGCGCCATGGGCGTCGCCGGACGCCTCTCCGGCGATCACCATGACGGTGTCGCGGCATCCCGATAAGCCGTGAAGGCCGGCGACGGGCACGGCTACAACTCCAGAAATCGGCGGTTGGCGGCCTGGATCTGCGCCATGACGCTCAAGGCCACCCGCAGGGCGTCTCTTCCCATCTGGCCGGTGACTTCGGGTGTCGTGCGGCTGCGAACCGACCTCACGAACGCTTTGAGCTCGTCGTCCAGGGCGTCCCCGTGGGTGAAACAGCGCTGTTCGATGCCCATTCCCGGGATGATGCCGTCCGTCTGCCGCTCGTCTTTGCGGATGATGGTGATCTCGTGATTGGCAAAATCGACCGAGATATAGGCGTTTTTCTGGAACAGGCGGATTTTTCGCTCGTTTTTGATCGATATCCGGCTCGCGGTGACGTTGGCCACGCATCCCGTCTCGAATTCCAGCCGGGCGTTGGCGATGTCGACGTGATCGGAAACCGCGGGGATGCCCGCGGCATGAATACTTTTTACCTCGGATTTGACCACGTTGAGGATGATGTCGATGTCATGGATCATGAGATCCAGAACGACGCTGACATCCGTGCTCCGGCTCTTGAAAACGGAAAGCCGGTGCGATTCGATGAACATCGGCTTGTCGACGACGTCTTTCAACGCCCCGACGGCGGAGTTGAAACGCTCGAGCTGCCCGACCTGGATGATCAGTCCGCCCGCGTCGGCGATCTCGATCAGCTCGTCCGCTTCTTCCAGCATCGTCGTCATCGGTTTTTCGATCAGGACATCCACCCCGTTTTTCAGAAAATACCGGCTGATTTCAAAATGACGGGGGGTCGGCGCCGCAATGCTGACCGCATCGACCTCGCCCGCGAGATCGCGGTAGTCGGTGTAAGCGCTCGTGTGGAGAGACGCCGCCGCGGCATCGGCTTTCGACCGGTCGGGATCGACGACCCCGACCAGCGCCGCATCCGGCATGTTCGCATATTTCTCGGCATGGAACCTGCCGATATAGCCTACCCCGATGACAGCGACCCGAAGCTTTTCCATAATCATCCCGGCGTGAAAATGACTGGGGAGCCGTCTGCTTCCCCGTCATGAATGGTTTGCTGAAATACCGATCCCGTCCGGTTACCGGGTGATGCCCCGGCTGGAGGACTGAATGAAATCGATGAACTGGATCACCTCGGGCACCTGATCGACCTCGGCTTTTACCCGGGCGATCGATTCGTTTAAGGTCAGCCCGAAACGGAAGATGATTCTATACGTTTTTTTCAGGGCCGAAAGGGTTTCCTCGGTCATGCCGCGTCGTTTCAGACCGACCTTGTTGAGGCCGTGGAGGGTTGCCCGGTCGCCGGCCGCGATGACATACGGCGGAATGTCTTTGACGACGGCGGATTTTCCGCCCACATAAGCGTATTTGCCGATTCTGACAAACTGGTGAATCGCCGTGAGGCCGCCGATCGTGACGTAATCCTCGATGGTGATGTGACCCGCCAGTGTCGCGTTGTTGGCAAGAATGACCTGCCTGCCCGTCTTGCAATCATGGGCGATATGGCAGTAGGCCATGAGAAAATTCTCTTCACCGACCTCGGTGACGCCGCCGCCGAAACCCGTACCGCGGTTGATGGTGACGAATTCCCGGATCACCGTACCCCTTCCGATTCTGGCATAGGTCTCCTCGCCGCCGAACTTGATGGCCTGGGGCGTGGCGCCGACGGAGGCGAATTGAAAGATCCGGCAGTCCGGCCCGATCGTCGTATACGGATCGATGGCCGCATGAGGCCCGATGATCGTGCCGGCACCGATGTTGACATGTTCACGAATGATCGCATAAGGGCCGATCGTGACGTTAGCGTCGATCTCCGCCTTGGGATCGACAAGTGCTGTGGGATGTATCATCTCTGTTCTCCAATGGTCGCCAGAACCTCGGCTTCCGCAACCCGCTTGCCGTCGACGGTCGCAATGCCGGCCAGTTTGGCTGCTTTCCCGCGGGACCGCATCATCTCGATCTCGAATATCAACTGATCGCCGGGCACGACCGGCTGTCTGAACCGCGCCTTGTCGATGCCCATGAAATAGACCAGCGAACCGTGCTTTTCAGGCGGCAGCGATTCGATCACCAGCACCCCCCCGGCCTGGGCCATGGCTTCCATGATCAACACCCCCGGCATGATCGGACTTGCGGGAAAATGCCCCTGAAAAAAGGGCTCGTTGATGGTGACGTTTTTAAGGGCCTTGACGCGCTTGCCGGGTTCGAGCTCGAGAATTCTGTCGACCAGAATGAACGGGTACCGGTGCGGCAGAAACCTCATGATATCCGTGATGGCATAGATGCTGTCCATGTTCCTCAACCTTTTTTCTCAACCTTGTTCAGGCGCTTTTCCAGTTCGGATAGTTTCTTTTTCAATTCGGGCAGGCCGGGAATGATCTGCTGTACCCTGAGCCAAAGTTTGTGGGGCATCTCGGGCGATCCGGAGACAATCGCATTGTCGGCAACGGATCTGGCGACGCCGGCCTGGGGGCCGACAACGGCATTGTCGCCGATGGTGAGATGTCCCGTGATGCCGGCCTGACCGGCAAGGATGGCGTGCCTGCCGATGGTGGCGCTGCCGGCGATGCCGACCTGGGCCACCAGAAGGGTATCTTCTCCGACGGTCACATTGTGGGCGATGTGGACCAGGTTGTCGGTCTTGACGCCGCGCTGGATCCAGGTCTTTCCGAACGTGGCCCGGTCGATGGCGTTCAGGGCGCCGATTTCGACATCGTCGTCGATCTGGACGATGCCGGTATGGGGAATCTTGTAATACTGCTTCCCATCGGGCGAAAAACCGAATCCGTCGGCGCCGATGACCGTTCCCGGATGGATGACGACCCGATGGCCGATCCGGCAGCGGGTGCGGATCGTCACATTCGGGTAGATCTGAACGTCGTTCCCGACCACCGCATCCGGCTCGATAACGACCCCCGGATGGATGCGGACCCGATCGCCCAGAACGACCCGGTCGCCGATGACCGCAGACGGACCGATCGACACCCGGCGGCCGATCCGGACATTGTCGCCGATGTGGGCGCCGGGGCTGATATCGTCTATGGGTTCGGGCACCGGAAAGAAGAGTTCGATGACTTTGGCGAACGCCACGGCGGGGTTGTCCGCCGCCAGGATCGTACGCCCGCTTTCAGTGAAATGTTTAGGGACAATGACGGCGCCGGCCCGGGTTTCTTCGATGCGCTTGAGAAATTTCACGCTTGCAGCTAAGGTGATATGCTCTTTTTCCGCCTGTTCGAAAGGGGCCACCCCGGCGATTTCCACGTCGGGATCCCCGCGAACCTCACCGCCGGTATGATGGGCTATTTCCGAAAGTTTTCGTTCCATGTCGCCCGGTCCGTTATTTCTTATCGTACATTTTAATCAGCTGGTCGGTAATGTCGATGCCGCTCGGGTTGTAGAGCGCCGCGCTTTTTTCCAGAATCAGGGTGTAGTTTCCCTTTTTGCCGATGCTTTCCACCAGGGCGAACACATCTTTTTGGACACCCCGGATCACCTGCGCTTCATAGCTCTTGAAATCATCCGCGGATTTTTTCTGCAGCGCCTGGAAATCCATCACCTTGATCTTGAATTCCCGGGCTTTGGTTTCGCGCGATTCGGCGTTCATCACCATCGCCTCCGCCTCGAGTTTTTTCTTCTCCGCTTCAAGATCCTTGCTCTTTTTGACCAAAGAGGCTTCGAGGGCTTTTCCCTTTTTCTCGATCTCGGCCTTGGCCGCCTTGCCGCCGCTCGATTCCCTGAGAACCCGCTGGAAATCGATGACCCCGATCTTGAGATCGGCGGCAAACGCCTGCGTGATCAGCAGCAACGTACATACAGATACCATCCATGCAATTTTATTGAGTTTCAAAACTTCCTCCTCTTTTTTTTAGTAAGGTTCGATGTCCGTTTCAACGTCGATGTTTTTGGTTCCATGTCGCCGGTTCACTCCTGTTGCCGGCCGCGTCAGGCAGCGCCTTCCCGGGCGGCGCTAGAAGGCGCTGCCCATGGCAAATTCCCACTTTCCGGCACCTTCATCGTCTCTGCGGTCGAGCTTATATCCATATTCGATACGAATGGGCCCCATCGGAGAATACCAGCGGATGCCGCCGCCGGCGCTCTGGCGCAAATCCCCCAGATCGATATTATCCGATTCGGAATAAACGTTGCCCGTATCGTAGAAGACCACCCCGACCATACCGGCCTTCTTGAGCAGCGGAAAAATATACTCGGCATTGAACTGAACGAATCTTTCACCGCCGATCTCGGCGCCGTCTTCATCGAACAGGCTGATCTCCCGCCATTCGAAACCCCGGACGGTTTCGATGCCGCCCAGATAAAACTTCTCATAGTCGGGCAGAATCTTTCCGGAAGACTGCGTGACATATCCGGCGCGCCCCCGCAGATGTCCGACGGTCTCCCAGAAGAGCGGAATATACTGTCCCGTCTCGCCGATAACCTTGGTAAAGCCGACATCACCCCCCAACCCCGCATACTCCAGGCTGAGTTCGTGAAAACCACCCCGGGTGGGGTTGAACGCCCGGTCTCGGGAATCGTAACGGAGGCTTGCCAGAATCGAACTGGTCGTATTTTTGCCCGACAGCTCCTTCACATCCCGCGATGCGTCTTCGGTGATATCGGTGATGTCGCTGACATCGTATCGGTAGCTCAGGTAGGCCCTCGTGTAGTCGAAGACCGGATACCCGAAGCGGACGGCGCCGCCGGTCGAGCTCTTGGTATAGGTATCATAGTCCCGGTCCCATTTGTACAGATCGAAGCCGGCCGACAGGGGCATGTCAAAGAGCCAGGGTTCGGTGAAACTGAGGGTATAGCGGGTGGTCTGAGATCCGACCTCCCCCCGGAGCTGGAGGGTCTGACCCCGGCCGAAAAGATTCCTCTGGGCGATGGAAGCCATGGCGAACAGACTCTCGGAGCTGCTGTAGCCGCCGCCGAAGCTGAAGGTGCCGGTCGGTTTTTCAGTGACATCCAGATTGAGGATCATTTTGTCGTCGCCGCTGCCTTTTGCCGTATCGACCTTGATATCTTCAAAATAATCGAGCCGGTTCAGGTTGGCGACGCTCCGCTTCAGATTTCGGCCGCTGTACAAACCGTCTTCGACGACCGCGAGCTGGCGCCGGATCACCTTGTCGCGGGTTTTGGTGTTGCCGTTGATGTTGATCTTCTCGAATCGGACCTGCCGGCCCTGCCGGACCTCGTAGGCGATGTTAACCAACAGGTCCTTGTCGTTCTTCTCGATCATCGGAGCGATATCCGCATAGGCATATCCCGCATCGGAGTAGATATCCGACAGCCGCAGCACGTCGCCCCTGACCACTTCACGGCTGTAGTACTGCTCCTTGCCGATCTTGAGGGAGCCCAGCAGATCTTCTTCGGGGAGAAGGAGATCTCCTTTTACCGTCACATTGCCGACCTTGTATCGGGCCCCTTCATCGATTTTGATGGTAATGTAGATCCAGTTGCCCTCGTATACGACCTCGGGGTTGCCGATCTTGGCCTCGATGTATCCGTTGTTGTGATAAAAAGCCGACAAAAACGCTATATCCTGATTGAGGTTTTCATTGTTCAGATCGCCGGACGAGGTAATCCAGGACCAGAACCCTTTTTCGGTGGTCTTCATGATCTTTTTCAGTTCGTCGTCCCCATAGGCCTGGTTGCCCACGAACTTGATCTCCTTGATCTTGACCTTTTCCCCTTCCTCGATCGCGAATTCGAGATCCGCCTGGTTCTTTTCAAGCGGAATAACCTTGTAGGCGACGCGCACATTATGGTAATTTTTTTCCTTGTACATGGATTCGATCCGTTCGATGTTGCTCTTGATCATGTAACCGTTCAGGATCGATCCCCTTTTGATGCTGAGCGCCTCCGATACCTCCTTGTCGTCAAAAATCCGGTTGCCTGTTATATTGATCCGCCGGACCGTCGGTTTTTCCTTGACCTCGAAGATCACGGTTTTCCCGCCGGGAGCATCTTCCGTTTTGACCTTGATGTCGTCGAAATATCCCATGTTGTAGATATTTTTAAGATCATTCGACAGGGTTTTCGGAAGGAGCGCCTCGCCTTCCCGGGTACGAATGTTCTTTTTGATGGCGTCCTCTTCGATGCGGTCGTTACCGACGATGGTAACCTTTGCCACGGTTTCCCGCGCGAACAGCCGCAGGCTGATGTCTCCGACGAGCTTTTTCACCATGACCGAAAGGTTTTCAACCCCCTGCCCCTCGACGAAAAAAGAAATCGGCGGGGTTTCTTCGACGGCCGACACCATCTTCGCATCGATGCTGATCTTTTGGCCGATGCGGGTCAGACTTCCCCAGATGACCTGATCGGCGTTTCGCTCCCGGCCGAAACTGCGGATATCCGCCGGGCTGCCCGTGATCTTCTTCGCTTCGGCATCCGTTATCCCGCCGGTATCCACGATCTCGGCGCCTTCCTGCTTCAGGTAGGATTCAATGACGTCGGGAAGATTTTTCTCAAGGTATTCCCGCCCTTCCAGTGCATTGATCTCAAAGGGCAATACCGCTACCCGAACGGTTTCAAGCGCATGTGAAATGCCGGGAATCAAACAGAGCATCAGAAATATCGACAGCCGTAAAGGTCTTACCATACCCCTCCCCTTTCAAACAGCCAAACGGTAATCATTCTTCTTCCTCTTCGATCAAACGTCCTTCCGAAAGTGTCACCCGCCGGGACATATAAGCCGCAAGAGCGGTGCTGTGGGTGACGACGACCAGCGTCATGCCGAGTTCCCGGTTCAGTTCATAGAGCAGTTCATGGACGTGCGCACTGTTCTTCTTGTCGAGATTGCCGGTGGGTTCATCCGCCAGGAGCAGCGCCGGTGAGAGCACCAGGGCACGGGCCAGCGCCACGCGCTGTTGCTCCCCACCCGAAAGCTGGGTGACGCGGTGGGTCAGGCGGTTTTTCAGACCGACCCTGACGAGCAGCGCCCGGGCGGTTTCCTCGGCTTCATATTTTTCCCTGCGGTTGATCAGAAGCGGCATCATCGCATTTTCAAGGGCACTGAATTCCGTCAGCAGATGATGGAACTGGAAGACAAATCCGATCGATTCATTTCTGAATGCGGCGAGCCTTTCCGGATCAAAGCCGAACACATCCTCGTTTCTGAACAAAAGCGTCCCCTGGTCCGGCCGGTCGAGCGTTCCCAGGATATGGAGCAAGGTCGATTTTCCAATGCCCGAAGGGCCGGTGACGGCGATGGTCTCCCCCCGTTCGAGAATGAAATCCACTCCCGTCAGCACCTCTATCCGCTGGATATCCGTGTTGAACGCCTTGCGGATACCCTTCATCTCGATCAAGGGGGATGGATGGCCGCCGTGGCCGGCGGCAGACGCGTGTCTATCCATGGCGCAACGCCTCAACAGGATCGAGACCGGCCGCCTGCCTGGACGGATAAAGCGTCGCCAGCAGGCTGATGGCAAGGGTCGACAGGCTGATCAGGCCCACCATCGGCCATTCAAGCTGAACCGGAAGGGTGGTGATGTAATAGACATCCGACGGCAGCTTGACGAATTCGTAGCGTTTCAGCAGTAAACAGAGCCCAATCCCCAGTCCGACGCCCAGAAATGTACCGAGCAGGCCGATGACAAAGCCTTTGAGAACGAAGATCCTGCGGATGCTGCGGTCGGTCGCCCCCATCGTTTTGAGGATGGCGATATCCCTGGTCTTTTCGATGACCATCATGAACAGGGAGCTCGAGATGTTGAATGCCGCCACCAGCACAATGAGGGTCAGAAGAATGAACATCATGGTTTTTTCGAGCTTGAGGGCCGAAAAAAAATTCCGGTTCATCTCCATCCAGTCTTTGGCGGTATACGGCTTGCCCAAGTGGGCCAAAATGGCATCGGCGATTTTCCGCGCATGATAAATGTCGTTCACGCGGATCTCGATGCCGGTGACGGCGCCTCCCATGCGCAGAAGGTGCTGGGCATCCTCCAGCCGGATGAATGCCAGGGAACCGTCATACTCGTACATCCCGGATTCGAAAAGCCCGACGATGCGAAAACGCTTCATGGCGGGCACATGTCCGACCGGAGAAATCATACCCCGCGGGGAGATGAGATAAAGCGCGTCCCCTTTCACCACGCCGAGTGCGCCGGCGAGCTCCCGGCCGAGAATGATCCCGGGCAGAAACCGCTCCTCCGGTTCGGGGATACGGGATGGTTTGCGGAGGGCCGCCACGCTGTCGGCATCCAGCCCCTGAATCACCGTCTCCGCGGTATCGGGATCGATTCCCCTGACGACCGACCCCGCGATGCCGGCTTCCGATCGAAGCATGGTCTGGGTGGTAATGAACGGCGCAGCGGATGTCACCCCGTCAACGGTCAACAGATACCTGCGGATCCGCTCGTAATCCGTGAAACGCTGATCGGAACGCTCCAACACGATGTGGGCGTCGATCCCCAGTATTCTCTTCTTCAGATCGGATTCAAACCCGGCCATCACGGCGATCACGACGATAAGGGCCATCACCCCGACGGTCACGCCCGCAACGGAAAGAAAGGTGATGAGCGATATGAAGCGCTGCTTGCGGCGGGCCCTCAGATACCGCCGGGCGATAAAAAGCTCGAATGACATGAACGTCCGCCTGAGACGGCTTCGCTCTCCGGGTCTTGACGGGGCTGTTGTTCTGGGGATCAAATCGTTTTATTTCGATTTCATGTGGGGGAACAGAATGACTTCCCGGATGGACGCAACATCGGTCAGCAGCATGGCCAGGCGATCGATTCCGATCCCTTCGCCGGCCGTGGGCGGCATGCCGAATTCGAGAGCCTCGATATAGTCTTCATCCATGAAATGGGCTTCCTTGTCCCCGGCCGCCCGGTCTTCGACCTGCTGCAGGAAACGCCCTTTCTGGTCTTCGGGATCGTTGAGTTCGGAAAACCCGTTGGCGATCTCGCGGCCGGCGATAAACAATTCGAACCTTTCGGTCAGATCAGGCACGTCATCACTTCTTCTGGAAAGGGGGGAAACCTCGACCGGATATCCGGTGATGAAGGTGGGCTGGATCAGCGCCGGCTCCACAAGGACATCGAAAATTTTGGTGATCACCTTTCCCAGGCGCCCGGTCTTGGTCATTTTAATGCCTTTTTCCGCCGCGAACGCGAGAAGTTTTTCCTTGTCGTCCAGCATATCGCGGCTCACGCCGCCGATGGTCTCGAGGGATTCCGCAAGGGTGATCCGGCGCCACGGCTTTTCGAGATCGATCGTGCTGCCCTGATAGGTGATCTGCGCAGCTCCGGTGACCTCCCTTGCCACAAAGGCGAACATCTCTTCGGTCAGGTCCATGAGATCCGTGTAGGTGGCATAGGCCTGATAGAATTCGACCATGGTGAATTCGGGGTTGTGCTGGGTCGATACGCCCTCGTTTCTGAAATTGCGGTTGATTTCGAAAACCCGCTCGAATCCGCCGACCACCAGCCGTTTGAGGTAGAGCTCGGGCGCGATCCTGAGGTAGAGGTCCATGTCGAGGGCATTGTGGTGCGTGACGAACGGCTCCGCTTCCGCCCCGCCGGGGATCGGCTGCATCATGGGCGTTTCGACCTCCAGGTAATCCCGGTCGAGAAGGAACGTCCTCACCGCCTGAATGATGCGGCTGCGCTTGACGAAGATTTCCCGGACCTCCGGATTCATGATGAGATCGACATAGCGGCGCCGGTACCGTTTTTCAGGATCTTTCAGACCGTGAAATTTCTCGGGAAGAGGGCGTACCGATTTGCCGAGCAGCCGGACCTCCGAGGCCAGGAGCGTCCATTCACCGGTTTTGGTTTGGAAAAGGGCGCCGACGATTCCGATGAAATCCCCGACATCCATCTGCTTGAACAATGCATAGGCATCACCGCCGACCCTGTCGTGCCGGATATACGCCTGCATCTGGCCGCTTTGGTCTTTGATGCGGATAAAGGCTGATTTGCCGAAGCGGTTGACGGCCATGATCCGCCCGGCCACCGTAAATTGAACGGCGTCGGGGCCGGCGGGATCCGGAGCGGGCGCCGCCGGCAGATTCACCGCGGCATGCGCTACGGCCGAGAGCCCATGGGATACCTTGAATCCGCTGGGATAGAGGTTGATTCCCGTTTCTTTCATCTCCGCGATTTTCTGTTTCCGCTTCAGTAACACATCACTTTTTTCCATATCGTGGTCATACCTGCCGTCTGTAAGTCGTTGCAACCCATGAGAGAACGGGTCTTGTTGCCGTTGAAATCCGAGCGGGGAATGCTATGCTATTTCGAATAAGGTGTCAACCCCTACCGCATCCAGTCGGGGATGCCGTTGTCACCGGTCGGCGCCTGTTTTTTCTCCGGGGTTTCTTTCCGGGACTCTGGTGCGCCGGGTTCCGGCAGGCGCGGCGGCGCGGCGGGGGCCGCCTGTGGGCGGATCTGGACCGTCTGCGGCGGAGCGGACATCCCGAACGGTAAAAACCCGGTCAGTTCCGGTGCGACGACCGCATAACCCGCATAGCCCAGATATCCCGCCACGTCGACGATGACCTGCCGCTCCGCCGGATCGGAGACGCCGTCCGCCGCGCTGACATCGTACATAAAGCGGATCAGCATGCCGATATCGGCCTCCTTTTTCACCTGGGCGATGGCAGCCACGCAGTAACCATACCCCGCCAGGGCGTTTCCGGATTCATATACGGACATATATTTGGACAGGGTGCGGGTGATCTCTTCATGTGAAAAGAAATTGGTGATCCCCTTTTCCGCGAGGCTGATCAGCAGCTTGTGCTCCTCGTTGGCGCGATCCTGGGCGCTTTTATTCGCGAGGCTCGTGTTCATGATCAGAACGCTCCCGGCAATAATCGCCTCGAAAAGGTCCTGGTTCAACCGCCGGTCGATCTTCTGTTTGGTTTCGACGGCCTTTTTTTTGACGGTTTCCGTCGCGGTGGAAAGCCCTTCCTTGAGTCGGGTCATCAAATCTCTCATGTCACACCTCAATCATGTTGTTTTCCATACCGGTTTGCGCTTTTCGAGAAAGGCGTTGACGCCTTCGCAGGCATCCTCGGTCGTGCAGAGCCGCGCAAATACCTCGGCGTTGTAGGCAAATCGCCTTGAAAAAGGCATCTCCTGCATTTCATAATAGAACTGCTTGCCCATGCGGACGGCGGTCGGGCTTTTGCCGGCCAGTTGGCGCGCCATCGCCAAGGTCTCTTCCTCGAGTTTGTCGGCGGGAACGACCTTGTTGACCAGGCCGAGCGCCTCGGCCTCGCGGGCATCGATCATATCGCCCATCAGGAGCATTTCCATCGTTTTTTTCTTCCCCAGCCGATCGGCAATGGGAATGATGGGACCGGTGCACAACAGGCCCACATTGATGGCGGTCGTGCCGATCTGGGTGTCATCCGAGATGACGGCGAAGTCGGCGGCAAAAAGAAGACCTGCGCCGTTGGCCACCGCGAACTTGTGCGCCATGGCGATCACCGGCTTTCCCATGCGGGCGATGGTGAAATGCATCCTTTCCATCCCCGAGATCCACGTCTGATATTCGGACGGCGTCTTTCCGGGATACTCCGAGATATCGATGCCCGTGGAAAAAACCTTTCCCGCACCTTTCACGATGACGACCCGGACGGCATCATCGCCGTCCAGTTTCATCAGGGCGGCATTCAGCTCCCCGGCCATTTCGGTGCTGAAGGTGTTGAAGTGCTCCGGACGGTTGAGGGTGATCGTACCGATATTGCCGTCTTTAGCCACGATAATCGTATTGAAAGTCATTTGCGTTCTCCTTTATATAAATGCCGTGCTCCTTCGGGGCGGCAGAAGGAGACACCCATCGGCTTCAGGGTGTCGGTCAATGGACGTCCCAGGAGAAAATCGATCATCTCCAGGGCGGCAAGCCCTTTTTCCGCCATCAGCCGCCGCAGATTGACGTCATAAAGGACCATCCGACGGAGTGTTTCGACGGCGGCGGGCCGCTGATTTCTGACGTCGGGGATCAGTGCGGCAACCTCTTCGTAACTGCAGCGCGATTGATGATCGTCGACGAGATCCCAGAGCCCCGCCACACCTCCGATAAGATCCTTCCGCGTCAGGCGATGCGACCGATATACGGCTTCGATCCCGGCGGTATCCCAGCATTTCAATATCCGGCACTCGAGGGGGCGGTCATCATAGACGGCGCAACCCTCGTGTACAAGGTCATAGAAAACACAGGTCCAGGCGCCGCCGGTCCCCTTGATTTTGACGATGTCGTTTTCAGCCGGGATGACGCCGCCGGCCACGTTGTCGTATGCCGGCTCTCCCTTGCGGATGGTAAAGAGGCGGCGGCACGGTATGATTCCCCGATCGACCAGGCGGCGGTCTTCCACATGAAGCGAAGGCCCGCCTTTTTTACAGCAGGTGCCGCAGCGCCTGCAGCGTCCGGAATCGATATCATGCATGGAAATGCCGGTTGTCCTCCGCGATGTTTTTTCATGCTCCGCAAACGCCGGAATTAAGGTACGGTTCCATCGGCGTCGATCGCTTTATATAGCATATGAATGCAAGGATTCAATGGATAATTGGCCGGACGGCCGCCTGCGACCGATTTTCCCTTGCCGTCAAATTGTCACCAGGCGTTCACAGAGGGGATTGACATTTAAAACGGTTTGGTCTACTTTCCGGGTGCTTTGATATAAAATTAAGTATTTATACTCGATTGAAATTTTCTTCAGCAAAGCGAGGTTCCGTGATCAGGATTATATCCTCCCCGAAAGAGATGCAGGCGTTTGCCGACCAGGCCCGGTGTGACGGCAACACCATCGCCTTTATTCCCACCATGGGATATCTTCATGAAGGTCATCTGTCTCTTATCCGGGAAGGCGCCCGTCACGGCGATACTGTCGTTGTCAGCATTTTTGTCAACCCCGCCCAGTTTGGTCCGGGCGAGGATTTGGATACTTACCCGAAAGCCTTCGAGCGGGACTGTGAGCTGGCCGAAAACGCCGGCGCCGGGGTGATTTTTCACCCATTCCGCGAGGATCTCTACAAAGATGGGTACGAGACCTACGTGACACTCGAAAAACTGCCGTTTCATCTGTGCGGATTATCCCGTCCGGTTTTTTTCAGAGGGGTTGCCACGGTCGTGACGAAGCTCTTCAACATCGTCAAACCTCACATCGCCGTCTTCGGCGAGAAAGACTATCAGCAGCTTTTGGTGATCCGCCGCATGGTCCGCGACCTCGATATCGACGTTCGCATCGTCGGGGCGCCGATCGTCCGGGAAACCGACGGCCTGGCCATGAGTTCCCGGAACAGCTATCTGTCCGCCGACGAGCGCCGCCGCGCCCGCTGCCTCTTTGAGGCCCTCAAACAAGCCGAAACCATGCTGCATGGCGGCGTACGGAACGCAGCGGCATTGATCGACGCCGCCGGTCATACGATCAGCCGCCATCACGACGCCGTGATCGACTATATTGAAATCTTTGACCCGGAAACCATCGAAACGGTCGCAACCATCGACCGGCCCGCCCGAATGGCCGTCGCCGTCAAGATCGGAAAAACCCGCCTTATCGACAATATTCTTTTAACCCCATAATACCGCCGCAGCCGGATGCATGGCCGCCCGCAGCAGGATCGTGATGCAAGAGGGTTCCATGAGAACGGACGGCTGTAAGTTCACAAAATCAAGGAGAGCCGTACATGCCCGATACCTATTTTTTTACGTCTGAATCGGTGACCGAAGGACATCCGGACAAGGTCGCCGACGCCATATCCGATGCCATCCTGGACGCGATCATGTCGCAGGACAAGAACTGTCGCGTCGCCTGTGAAACGCTCGTCACCACGGGTCTTGCGATGATCGCAGGAGAGATCACCACCGAATGCTACGTCGACATGCCCCAGGTGGTTCGCGACACCATCCGGGATATCGGATACCATTCCTCACAGATGGGATTCGACTGGCAGACCTGCGCCGTTTTGACGAGCATCGATCACCAATCCCCGGATATCGCGCAAGGGGTCAATAAAGGTGAGGGTCTCTTCAAGGACCAGGGCGCCGGTGACCAGGGGCTGATGTTCGGCTTCGCTTCCGATGAAACCGAAGAGCTCATGCCGATGCCGATCACCTACGCCCACAAGCTGACCCGCCGTCTCGCCAAGGTCCGCAAAAACGGCGCACTCGACTTTCTTCGCCCCGACGGCAAGGCCCAGGTCACCATCGAATACGACAACGGCACCCCCAAGCGGGTCGACACCGTGGTCATCGCCGCCCAGCACAAGCCGGATGTGACCTACGACCAGCTGAGAGAAGCGATCATCGAAGAGGTGATCAAAAAAGTCATCCCCCGAAACATGATCGACGGGGACACGAGGTATTTCATCAACTCCACCGGAAAATTCGTCGTGGGCGGTCCCATGGGCGACTGCGGGCTCACCGGACGAAAAATCATCGTGGATACCTACGGCGGCCAGGGGAGCCACGGGGGCGGCTGTTTTTCGGGAAAGGATCCGTCCAAGGTCGACCGGAGCGCCTCTTACATGGCCCGGCACGTGGCCAAGAACATCGTGGCTGCGGGCATCTCGAAGAAATGCGAGGTCCAGATCGCCTACGCCATCGGTGTGGCAGAGCCCGTCTCCGTCATGGTCGACATGATGGGAACCGGAAAGATCCCGACCCAGCGCGTCCGGGACATGATTCTGGAAACCTTCGATCTGAGACCGGCGGCGATCATCGAATATCTCGATCTTCTGAAACCCATCTACCGAAATACATCGGCCTACGGCCACTTCGGCAGAAACGAACCCGGATTCACATGGGAACAGACCCAGGTGGCGGACGTGCTGAGAAACAAGGCCGGGATATAGAAAGGAACACGATGATGACAGCGTTCACCGAAAAAACGGAACAACCGCCCTGTGCGCCTCTGGATCTCTCGCTTTCCCACAAGGTTGCCGATATCGGCCTCGCTGATTACGGCAACAAGGAGATGAAGCTTTCCGAGAACGAAATGCCGGGCCTCATGGCGGTTCGTGAAAAATATGGCGCCGAGCGTCCGCTGGCCGGCCTCAAGGTCACCGGAAGCCTCCACATGACGATTCAGACCGCCATGCTGATCGAAACCCTGCGGATTCTGGGGGCCGATCTCCGCTGGGCGAGCTGCAACATCTTTTCCACCCAGGATCACGCGGCGGCCGCCATCGCCAAAAGCGGATCGGCGGCGGTCTTCGCCTGGAAAGGGGAGAATCTGGCCGAATACTGGTGGTGCACCGAGCAGGCCCTCACCTGGCCCGACGGCTCGGGCCCGGATCTCATCGTCGACGACGGCGGCGACGCCACCATGTTCATCCATCAGGGCGTGGCCGTCGAAAAAGACCCCGACCTGTTGAATCGCACATACGACAGCAAGGATATGGCCTGTCTCATGGACCGCCTGCGGCTGACCTACGCGAATGACCCCGGCCGGTGGACCCGCATGGTCGGCAGCATCCGCGGGGTATCCGAGGAGACCACCACCGGCGTCCATCGGCTTTATCAACTGGCCGAGAAAAAGGAGTTGCTGTTCCCGGCGTTCAACGTCAACGATTCCGTGACCAAGTCCAAATTCGACAATCTCTACGGCTGCCGGGAATCCCTGGCGGACGGCATCAAGCGGGCCACCGATGTGATGATCGCCGGAAAGGTGGTCGTGGTGTGCGGCTACGGTGATGTGGGAAAAGGGTGCGCCCACTCCATGCGCGGATACGGCGCACGCGTCGTTATCACTGAAATCGATCCGATCTGCGCCCTCCAGGCCGCCATGGAAGGCTTCGAGGTGTTGACGATGGAAGACGCCGCGCCGATGGGCGATATCTTCGTCACGGCGACGGGATGTTATCATGTTATCACCGGCGCCCATATGGAACGGATGAAAAACGAGGCGATCGTCTGCAATATCGGCCATTTCGACAATGAGATCGACGTCAATTATCTCGAAGCGTCACCGGCCTGCATCCGCGAAAACATCAAGCCGCAGGTCGACAAATGGACGTTGAAATCGGGGCGATCCATTCTGATGCTGGCCGAAGGCCGGCTGGTCAACCTGGGATGTGCGACCGGACATCCGAGCTTTGTCATGAGCAACAGCTTCACCAATCAGTGCCTGGCGCAGATCGAGCTGGCCTCGAAAGAATATGCCGTCGGCGTTTACACCCTTCCCAAACAACTGGATGAAGAGGTGGCCCGCCTGCACCTGAAAAAACTCGGCGCGCGTCTCACCCGGCTCAACCCGGTTCAGGCCGAATATCTGGGCGTCCCGGTGGAAGGCCCTTTTAAACCCGATTATTACCGATACTGAAATTCCCGGTCCCGGGGACAGATCTTCTCCGGGACCTGCTCGCCCTTTCATCTCCCCGATATCGGCACGTCACCTTGTCGCCGCCCCCACATCCTCAGAAAAAAATGCGGTTTTTGACTTAGATCAACCAGGAATTATTCTTTATGCGATAAGCCTTGACAAGCATTGGAAAAAACCTGTCCGAAGATGGGATGCCCATCAGGAAAAAATATCGCCATAAGGAGAATCCATGAAAACCGTAAGAAAAATACTCGAGATCGATGAAGAAAAATGTGACGGATGCGGCCAGTGTGTGCCGGAGTGCGCCGAAGGGGCGCTGAAGGTGGTCGACGGCAAGGCCAGAATCGTCGAAGACCGGTATTGCGACGGATTGGGGGCCTGTATCGGCGAGTGTCCGCAAGGGGCGCTCCATATCATCGAGCGGGAGGCCGACGAGTTCGACGAGGAAGCCGTTCAGTCTTACCTCGAGGAGGAAGACAAAAAAACGGACAAGCCCGCCGCAGCTCACTGCGGTTGTCCGTCTTCCCAGATTCAGGTGCTGGCGCCGGCGGCCCGGGTCGCCGCGTCGTCGCCGCCGGACGCCGCTGCGGCAGGCGAAATCCCCTCCGAGTTGACCCATTGGCCGATTCAGATCCGGCTCATCCCGCCGAATGCGCCTTTTCTGAAAAGAGCCGACCTGCTGATTCTGGCCGACTGCTCCGCCGTGGCCTTTCCAATGGTCCATCAGAAACTGCTTAAGGGAAAAGTCGTGATGATGGGGTGCCCGAAGTTCGACGACGCAGATGATTACATCGAACGCTTCAAGGCCATTTTCGAGCATTCGGACATCAACAGCATCACGGTCGTCTTCATGGAAGTGCCCTGCTGTTCGGCCCTGCCCGCCATCGTTCAGAAGGGCATGGCCAAGGCCGGCAGAAAAATACCGTATCTGGAACTGATCGTCGGCAGGAAAGGAGAAATTCTAAGCTGATTCGCCTGCTGATTCTTTGTGGCACCCCTGCCGAATCATACGCGAACGATAGTGATCAGGTGTTATGATGTTTGTGCTTGGCCGAGAGAATCGGCGTGTTGACGACGAGCGCGGAAAGATCGTCCGAGCGTCGGATATCGAGCTTGAAGGCTTCCTGATCGATTTCAAAGTACCGTGAGATCACCTCGACCATGTCTTTATGGAGGTTTTTGATGATATCGTCGGAAACCTCCAGTTTATCGTAGATCAGCGCAAACTTGAGTCGCTTTTTGGCGACATCCTTGCTGTTGTCGTCTTTTTTCCCCATCATTTTTCGAAACAAGCCGTTGAACATAAGGCCCCCTTATCTCCCAAGACCGAGTTTGTTGCGCATCTTTTTGAAAAACCCTCCTTGGGCCTCCGGGACCTGAATCGGAAGATCTTCCTGACCGTTCAGCCGCATGGCGATCCGGCGGAATGCCTCCCCTGCCTTGGATCCTTTCTGCAAGGCGAGCGGAATCCCGGTATTGGTGGCCACGATCACCTGATCGTCCATTTCCACCAGTCCGATCAGTTCGATCGACAGGACATCCACCATGTCGAGATGGCTCAGCATGTCCCCCCGGGCGACCATCTCGGGAACGATGCGGTTGACCACGAGCTTCGGGGTGATCGAACGGGCATAGAGCAGCCCGATCACACGATCGGCATCTCGCACCGCGGAGACCTCGGGTGTGCAGATCACGAGCGCCTCATCGGCTGCGGCGACTGAATTTTCAAAGCCCCTTTCGATGCCGGCGGGACAATCCATGAGGATGAAATCAAATTCGCTTCTGAGCTGCTCGCTGAAAACGACCATCTCGGCGGGCGTCAGAATATCCTTGTTATCGCTCTGGGAGGCGGGGATCAGGAAGAGGTTTTCGACCCTTCTGTCACGAATGGCCGCCTGCTTGAGCTGGCATTTTGATTTGACCGCATCGACCACGTTGAACACGATCCGGTTTTCGAGCCCCATCACCACATCCAGGTTCCGCAGCCCGATATCCATATCGACGACGGCGACCCGTTTGCCTTCCATGGCCAGAGCGGCCCCGATGGAAGCGGTCGCCGTGGTTTTCCCCACACCGCCTTTGCCGGAAGTGACGACAATGATTTTCCCGTTCAATAGTTGACCTCGTATTTTAAAATTGATCTGATCTTATTAATTGATCTTATTAATTGGTCTTATTGATCTGGTCTTATGATCTGGTCTTATGATCTGGTCTGTGCCGACACCCGGCGTTGTTATCGCACCTGCGGCCAGGGCAGCCGTCCGAATGGATTGACCTCCAGATAATTATCCACGACGATGGCACCGTTTTCGACATGGGCGAACTCGGCGACTTTTTCAGGAGAGGAAGGAAGCCCCGCCGCCACGAAACTGCCGATCTGTATCTGCGTCGGCCGGAAATCGAGCGCAAAGACGATATTTTCATCATGGTCGGGCTGTCCGGCGATCGCGGTACCCATCAGGGTTCCCAGAACCACCACATCCCCCCCGGCCATGACTTCGGCGCCCGGATTGACATCTCCCATGATAATGAGATGACTTTCCGAAGCTACCCGTTGCCCCGATCTGACCCGTCCGGTGAGCATGAGAACATCCGTGCTGTAATGATTCCAGGACTGTTCCATATCCCGTAAGCGGAGGCGTTCCTCCAGTTGAACCGGCCGCTTTGCGGTTTTGTTTTTTTTTTCAGGACGGATGACCGATCCCACGCCGAACGTGTCTTTGATGTAACCCCCAAGCGTGATAACCAGGTCTTCATGATCGTCATGGGAACCGACGTCGATCGTTACACAGCTGTCGACAACCTGATCTTTCAGTTCGCCCAGAAGCCGAGATATCTCTTTGATCAACGTTTCATTGGGTTCCTTGGGATCGACGATAATACACAGATTCTTACCGACGCCTTTGAGTCTGACCGGCGTTTTCTCCTGATCCATCATTTCAAATCACTTTCGACGTGAGCATTGAACGTCGGCGCCATCTATGCCGATATTTCTGTCTATACAAGCAGGCATCATCCTGGACAAATTCCCTCAGACTATAGAGAAGATCACAAATCCTGTCAATCACTCCGATCGATGCAGGGATCTCATTCACACCGGGAGAGGAAAGGTTTTTCCGGATCCAGGCACCGGCAGGGAGATTTTTCCCGGCGACACACACGACACCTGTCATCGCTGCACATCTGACAGAAGCAGCATTCCTTGCAATCATGTTTTTTACGGTCGTCAGGCGGTGCTTCCGGAACGTACACCTGCCCGATGACGCCCGGCATCCGGATAAACGGCATGACGCGCCCTCCGTGTGTTGAAGCAAGCCTGCAATATTCCCACTGAAATAGTGATGGGTGTTCAATGTCAACACCCATCACCGCAGCACGTGCTGGACCATCCATACTACACTGTCATTTATCTTCAAGTCATTTTTCAGGCGTTGCCGCTTATTTTCCCGCAAGAGCCGTGCCGATCGCTATCGCACGATCTGCGGCGCGGGCCTCAGATAGGCGCCCCAATATCCCAGCCCTACAAATACCACCCCGCCGATCGTGTTGCCGATGGTCACGGGAATCAGGTTGTTGACAATGAATGTTGTCCACGTGAGGGTACCCATATCGAGCCCCGCCGGCGCCACCCCCGCCCAGTGGTTCAGGAAAATGCCGACCGGGATGAAGTACATGTTCGCCACGCAGTGCTCGAAGCCGATGGCGACAAATCCCATGATCGGGAAAAAAATGGCGAAGATCTTGCCGATCACCTGCCGGGACGCCAAGGCCATCCAGACCGCCAGGCAGACCATCCAGTTGCAGCCGATCGCCCGAACGAAGGATTCCATATACCCCAGATGCACCTTGCCGTAGGCGACCTTGACCGCCGTCGCCCCCAACAGCCCGTCCCCGGCTTTCCACAATCCGGAAAAATAGAAGAGCAGGGCCAGAAGAACCGAGCCGACAAAATTGGCGGCATAGACCAGACCCCATTTCGCCAACACCCGTCGCCACGTGACTTCCCCGATCATCACGCTCGAGACCATCAGGCTGTTACCGGTATAGAGCTCGGCGCCGGCGATGACCACCAGCATCAGACCGATGCTGAACGCTGCCCCGCCGATGAGTTTCCTGATACCCAGGCCTAAGGACGCCGGCAGGTCAAAGGTGACGGACGCGGAAAAAAGGCCGCCGAATCCGATATAGGCCCCGGCCAGCACGCCCAGAACAAAGAGGGATACCCATGGGGAATTGGCCTTGGCCACCCCGACGCTTTGCGCCACCGTCTCGGCGATGATCTTGGGCCCCTTGTCGTCCAAGCTGGGTACGGGGAATTTATTCCACATGTTTTCGAATCGGGTGAGAGCCTTCTTTTCCTGTTTGATTTTCCGTCCGACCGCCTTTCTGACCACCTCCGTGAGTTCATCCGGCGTAAAGGGCTTGGGAAGAAAATCCATGGCGCCCCGTTTCATGGCCTCGGTGGCCCGGTCGACGGACGGATAGCCGCTGAACATCACCACGGCGGCGTCGGGCGCCCGCTCCTCCAGTGCCGCGATCACATCGAGCCCGTCGAACCCGGGCATCTTCCAGTCGCATAAAATCACGGTATAATTGTTTTTCGAGCTGAGCTCCAGACCTTCCGCCGGATTTGTCGTGGTTTCAACCGCGTACCCACTGTTTTCAAAAATGGCTTCACAGGATTGCAGCACAGCCGTATCGTCGTCGATGACCAACATGCGTTCTTTCATCTCTTCTTCCTTTCCTGTAATGGTTCACGGGCCAGCGACCGGCCCGGCATTCCTGCGTTTTACCGCCGCTATCGCCTCATGCACCGCCGCCATCAGCTCTGCCGGGGTAAACGGTTTGGCGATAAATGCGTCGGCTCCGCTCTCTCTTCCCTTCTGAATGGTTTCCGGGATGAGATATCCGGTCATCATCAGAACGGCCGTCTCCTGAAATCTTTCCGTGACCAGCCGAATCAGCTGAAAGCCGTCTTGTCCCGGCATCTTGATATCGGTCAGCATCAGATCGAACGGCCCCTCCGTTTCGAGGATATCCTGCGCCTTGCCCGCATCGGCGGCCGCATGGACCTCGATCTCTTCGGCTTCTAGAATCCTCCTGCAGCTTTCCAGGACGATCGCATCGTCATCAACGATCAGTATTCTCATCTCCGTAAGTCCCCGTGCCGGTGTCCGGATCGTTTATCCGGTCTCCGCCGCCGTCGACCGGCAGCCATATCGTAAAAAGGCTCCCCTTGCCCAGTTCGCTTTCCACCGTGATGCCGCCGCCGTGACGCTCGATGATGCCGGCGGAAACCGCAAGACCAAGGCCCGTCCCCCTGCCGACCTCCTTGGTCGTGAAGAAGGGATCGAACAGTTTGTCCATGAGTTCGGGCGCAATGCCCGATCCCGTATCCCGGATCGAAATCAGGAGGCCTTTTTCCTGATTGTGCTCACCTGCCTTGGCAACGATGTCGATCCGGCCGCCGGGCTCGGTGGCATCGAGGGCGTTTAAAATCATGTTGACCATTACGCTTTGAATCTGATTCCTGTCGAGCCGCATCACCGGAAGGTCCCCCTCCGATGCATAGCTCAAGGCAATCCCCCGGATCAGCGCCTGGTTTTCCATCAGGTGAATAAACTCCTCCAGGAGGCGTCCGGGATTGGTCGGCTCGGTATCCAACCGGCTCTGCCGGGAAAAATCGAGGAGGCCCTTCACGATCTTGCGGACCCGCTCGGTCTGCAGGGCGATCGTTTCGAGGTCCCGGCGGGTCTGTTCCGCCAGATCCTTGCGGCGCAGGATCAGGTGGGTGAAGGTGAGCACCGCCGTCAATGGATTGTTGATTTCATGGGCGACGCCGGCGGCGAGCTTGCCGATGCTCGCCTGCTTCTCTGACTGTATCAGACATTTCTCACTTTCCTCCTGATACTGTTGATCCCGCAGCACCAAGGCTTCGGTCATTTTGATGAATTTTTTCTGAAGAAGACCGATGTCGCTCTGGGAGATCGGTCCGATATCGGGCGAAAGATTGCCCTTTGAAATTTCCACGCTGGCGTGGATCAACCGATTGACCGGCCACATGATCCGGTTTGCCAGAAGGTACCCCAGGGCGATCGCGAAAACGACCCCGGCCAGCGTGATCATGCCGAACACCCCCAGGGCGTTGTTCCGGACATCCCGGTATTTTGCCTCGAGGACTCCGACATAGAGCATGCCGACGCGGCGCTGGTATATGTCTGCAATGGGCTCGTAGGCGGTGATGTACCAGTCGTTCACCACAAAAGCGCGGTCGGTCCATTTTTTGCCTTCAATCAGAACCCTGTCCGTCACTTCGCGGGAGGCGTAGGTGCCGATAGCGCGCTGGCCGTCCTTTTCCAGAACGTTGGTGGAGATTCTCAGGTTCCTGAAAAAAATCGTGGCCGTACCGAGGTTGTGACCGCGATAGATTTCGTTGCGAAACACGGTACCGCCGATCTTGTCGACGATCGATTGGTCGCGGTTGAGGAGCATGCCGCCGTAAACGGCCCCGATCATCTCTCCATTTCTCATGATGGGAACGGCGGATGCAATGGCCAGACTCGCCGTCTCTTCGTCGACCGGAATCTCTTCGGCCCCCATACCTGAACGGGCATCGGCCGGACGGGTCCGGATATGCGCCTTTTCCATCAGTTCGGGGTTTTCGCCTGCCAGAATACCCCGGTCGAGCACCACCGTGCCGGATACGGTCTCGCGCCGTTCAAGCGCGGCCTCCGCGATGGGCATCCTGACCGGCACCGGCGGCACCATCGGGCCGCCGCCG